>ERZ773014.1095-NODE-1095-length-17752-cov-7.466689_pt1 | contig 17752 bp, 26 predicted proteins | sample MGYA00580841_ERZ773014 | MGnify/ENA primary metagenome ERZ773014 (study PRJEB29015, sample SAMEA2737989) | human oral metagenome | biome: human oral; feature: human-associated habitat; material: dental | place: China | collected 2067 ...
TTGAGAAAAATATGCGTTCAGCAGGTGCGGAACAACTGTTTTTGAGAAAAATATGTGTTCCGGGATTCGGGAACAAGCATTTTTGACAAAAATATTCGTTTCAATGTATGGCACAGATCAGTGGAAAGTCACTCCCACACACAAATTATGCGCACAAACGCGGCGTTTCTGCACATTTTTCACTAACTTTGTGCTTCACAGAAAAAGAAATGAAACAGCAACGTTTATTCATTGTAATCCTCGCCATGGCCATGGTTTGCCTACAACCAGCATGGGCACAGAAACGCGGTAAAGCGCAATTACCGAAAGGTGGTAAAAACGCCATCGCCAAACAACAGCCCTCGCCAGAGAGCTTGCTCTACCAAGAACTGCTGCCTGCCACGGCCAAACTCATGTTCATTGATAGCTTAGTGGTCGATAAGGCCACTTTCTTGCAGCACATTCCGTTCAACGAAGAAATGGGCACGATGGGCGCCACTGCAACATTCGTGAAGAAAAAAATCGATGAGTCGTTTACCACCTTCGTCAATGGCTTTGGCAATTATGCCATTCTGGCGCAGGGCGATTCCACTCATTCCGCCCTGTACAGCAGCGATAAACTTCAAGGAAAATGGACTATTCTAGAGCGGTTGGCGGGCATCACCGACGAGTTTTTGGTGCCCAACAATCCTTTTATGCAGAGCGATGGGGTGACACTTTATTTTGGCGCCAAAGGCAGTAAGAGCGTGGGTGGATATGACCTGTTCATGACGCGTTACAACCTCGATGAACAAAAATTTATGCCACCCGAGAACATGGGGCTTCCCTACAATTCTAAAGCCAACGACTACCTGCTGGCCATCGACGAATTTCACGAGTTGGGCTGGCTCGTCACCGATAGAAATCAGCCGGCCGACAAGGTGTGCATCTATGTCTTCGAACCGAAAAGTCAGCGGCTCACCTACGCCGACATGCAGCTGCCCAAAACAAAATTAGAGTCGTTTGCGCAAATCGCATCGATTAAAGACACTTGGATGAACGGCAATCGCAACGCTGCACTTTTGCGGCTGAAGAATTTAATGAAATCTAAAAACAAAAAATAAAAATCATCATTTATGAACAAAAAGACTTTTGCACCCTCAGAGCTCATCATCAATGAAGATGGGAGTATTTTCCATTTGCATCTGACACCGCAACAGATTGCCGACAAGATTATACTTGTGGGCGACCCGGGACGCGTGAGTTTAGTGGCTTCCTACTTCGAAGAGAAAGAATTTGAAGTGGAAAGTCGCGAGTTTAAAACCATCACGGGTACTTATAAAGGGAAACGGCTCACGGTGTTGAGCACGGGTATCGGCTGCGACAACATCGACATCGTGATGAATGAGCTTGATGCCTTAGCCAATATTGATTTTGAAACGCGCACTGAGAAAGACGAGCATCGCACACTCACACTGGTGAGAATTGGAACCTGCGGCGGATTGCAGCCCAACACGCCGACGGGTACTTACATCGCCAGTGTGAAAAGCATTGGTTTCGATGGTCTACTCAACTTCTATGCCGGCCGAAACGAAGTATGCGACCTGCCCTTAGAAGAGGCATTCAAAGCACACATGAACTGGAGTCCATTGCTGGCTGCACCTTATGTCATCGATGCCAATGCCGAACTAATTGACCGTATCGCCGCCGACGATATGGTGCGCGGAATTACGATTGCATGCGGAGGATTCTTCGGACCGCAAGGACGCGAATTGCGCATTCCACTCGCTGATCCCAAGCAGAACGAGAAAGTGGAATCGTTTGTTTATCAGGGGCTGCACATCACCAACTTCGAAATGGAAAGTTCGGCCTTGGCAGGTCTTTCAGCCCTTCTGGGGCATAAAGCCATGACATGTTGCATGGTGATTGCCAACCGATTGGCAAAAGAAGTGAATGCGAATTACAAAAACAGCATCAACGGACTCATTGAACTCGTTTTAGACCGAATTTAAAATGAACGACACCATCTGTGCCCTCGCCACACCTGCAGGAGGAGCCATCGGCATTATCAGGGTGAGCGGCGACAAGGCCGTCCGCATCACCGATGAGCTTTTTAAAGCAAAAAACAAAAAGCAGCTTTCCGACGCTAAAGGAAACACATTGCACTATGGAGAATTCTGTGATGTAAAACAGCAGCCCATTGATGAGGTTGTCATTAGCGTCTACAAAGCTCCGCACAGCTATACGGGCGAAGATAGCACAGAGATTTCGTGTCACGGTTCGGCCTACATCCTCAAGCGAGTGATGCAAGCTCTCATCGATAAAGGATGCAGGTCGGCACAACCTGGCGAATACACGCAACGAGCCTATCTCAATGGGAAGATGGATTTAAGCCAGGCAGAAGCTGTTGCCGACTTAGTTTCCGCAAGCAACAAAGCCTCTCACCAACTGGCACTCAGCCAAATCAGAGGACATTTCAGCGATGAACTCTCCCAACTGCGCGACATGTTGCTTCACATCACGTCGCTACTCGAACTTGAATTGGACTTCTCTGACCACGAAGAATTGGAATTTGCCAACCGAAAAGAGCTCAAAAATCTCGCCGAAACAATTCACCAACGAATAGCAACCCTCACAAAATCCTTCGAGACGGGAAAGGCCGTAAAGGAAGGTGTTCCGGTGGCCATCGTCGGGAAAACAAACGTTGGGAAAAGCACGCTGCTCAACTGTTTGCTCCATGAAGAAAAGGCTATTGTGAGCGATATTCATGGGACAACGCGGGATGTGATAGAAGACACTACCGAGATAAATGGAATAACGTTTAGATTCATTGACACTGCGGGAATTCGTCGCACCGACAACACCATCGAACAAATGGGCATTGAGCGCACCTACATGAAGCTCAACGAGGCGGCAATCATTCTGTGGATTGTCGACCAGACTCCAACAAAGGAAGAGTTCAAGCAGATGCAGAGACGCACGGAAGGAAAGCAGCTCATCATGGTGCACAATAAAGCCGACCTTAATCCGCCCCACAGTCGGGCGACTCCACCAACAGACATCGCAATATCGGCAAAATACCAACAAAACATTCAAGCATTGGAACAGCTCATTTTTCAGGCTGCCCATCTGCCAGAAATCAACGAAAATAGCATTATCCTAACCAATGCGCGCCACTACGAAGCACTCACTCGAGCTGACGAAATGATTATTCGGGTTATAGAAGCCCTTAACACAGGAATCAGTGGCGATCTTATCAGCGAGGATTTAAGAGTGTGCCTGAGCCAATTAGCCGAAATAACTGGTGGCCAAATCACACCCAACGAAGTGCTTGGCAATATATTCAAACACTTCTGCATCGGAAAATAAGCCTTATTTAGGGTGTATCAAATCAGATATAAAACCGATACAACCAATGCAAGATTACAAACGTGGTTTCGATAAAACAAATACCGGAAAATAAATCGAAATTTTTGCACGGTTTATACCCGATTTGTCGTTTATTTGTTGTTACTTTGTTGCTGGAAACATATTAAGCAACAAAACAAGCAACAAAGTTATGGGACAATCAAAAGAGCCAATCCGCCTACGTCAAAGGCGTACATCGTCGGGGCTGATAAGCCTGTACCTCGACATTTATCTAAATGGTCGGCGTTCGTATGAGTATTTGAAAATGTATCTCGTTCCCGAGAAGACGAGAGCCGACCGGGAAAAGAACCGCGAAACGCTAAAACTCGCTGATGCCATACGTGCGAAACGTGTAGTTGAACTTCGCAACGGGCAGTACGGCTTCCAATCGCAGTTTGCAACCTCTACTCGTTTTTTCGACTATTACCGCTCACTCTGTGAAAAGCGGCTGGGTGAAGAGAGCCGAGGTAATTGGGGTAATTGGTATTCCTGCCTCCATCATTTGAAGAAGTACGAGAAGCGGGAGGACATTACCTTTGCCGAGATAACGCCCGAGTGGGTGCAGGGTTTCAAGGACTACCTCGAAAACGAGGCTGTAGCTTGGGGGCATGACTACCGAAAGCGGATAAAGGATAAACCGCTTGCGCGTAATAGCAAGATGTCTTATTTCAATAAGCTACGGGCGTGTTTAAATCAAGCATACGATGATCATATAATTAACATTAACCCTTTACGAGGTATTGAGGGTTTCAAGGCAGAGGAGGGCACGCGAATGTACCTCACTATCGACGAGGTAAAGAAACTCGCTCAAACGGAATGCGATTACCCAAAAATCAAAGCTGCATTCCTGTTCTCTTGCCTCACGGGGTTACGTCGAAGTGATGTGTTACGGCTTCGCTGGGGTGATGTTTATCAACAAGGTGAGTTTACACGCATCATATTCAGACAGAAGAAAACCGACGGACAGGAATATCTCGACATCACAGCGGAGGCTGTAGAGCTGATGGGTGAACGTGGTGAGCCCGACGATTATGTTTTTACAGATATTCATTCGCCCACCTGTACCAATACGGCTATAAAGCTATGGGTTGCAAAGGCGGGCATTAACAAGGATATTACATTCCATTGCGCCCGTCATACTTTTGCAACAATGATGTTGGATTTGAGGACTGACATATACACAGTGTCGAAGCTACTCGGACACCGTCAGCTCTCGACAACACAGATATACACAAAGGTATTGGATAAGAACAAACAGGCGGCAGTCGCGGCTATACCATCTATACTGCCAAAAGGTAATAAAGACAAAGAGGAAGCTACTTAGCCCCCTCTTTTGTCTTCATGCTGACGTGTCATTATCTCTCCTTTTCCTGTAAGTAGCCATTCAGAAGACACCCCGAAATCCTTTACAAGGTATGTTAACCATGCTGGTTGAAAAATATCCCTCGTCAAGTCTTTTTCGAGAGTGTTCATATTCCAGCGGTTTATCTTATATTTTGCCGTAAACGTTTGTTTCCCTCTAATGATCCGTTGCTCTTTCAAATAATATATGGCTTGGAAAAAGCGTTTAACTACTTTTTGGCTGTCGGGCGTTTGCATAACTTCTCTGATTTTGCGTTTGCGGCGGCGAATTTCGCGTTTAATTCGTTTTCACGTTCACTTGCCCGCTGCCTCCAAGATGAAAGCGTTTCGGGGCTAAAAATAGGATTTCTTCCGGTTGTCACTGCCTGTTCGTATTCGTATAACTCATCAGGCGACATGAATGGGATATATTTTTCTATTTCGAGGATTGCTTGGATATGGGCGAACGCTTCCCGTTGTAGATTGAACAACTTGCCTATTTCCAACATATCTCCCTGTCCGAGCAATAGCCAACGAGCATTGATTTCGGGAAGCGTAGTGAGGATTGTCAATACGGGTTGCAGCCCAAAGTTCTCACCTCTTAATAACTTTGCAAGGTACTGCGGTGTCCATCCGCACAGAGCAGCGAATTCTGTCTGCCGCCCGCCTGTCTTGTATCTGATTATTTCTTGTAATCTGCTATTCATTTTCAACTCCCAATACTTTTCCTTTTGTTTTAAGAGCAAGTTTTATATACTTTTTATAAGATGTTTCCTCCTTATCAATAATTTCTTTAAATAAGATGTTTTGTGCTGTATTATCTACTATATATAATACTTCGCCGATAGCCATATTACCTCCTGCGGTTCGGCATCTGAACGAATGGTACACTTTCCAACCGATAAAACTATCTCCTATTTGCTTGCTCCTTTCATATATTTTTATGAACAATTCGCTATTTTTATCTATGATAGCTTTCATTTCTTTCCCCAGTGATTTGATTTCGTTATATCTACTATTAGAATAGGATATTCTTAAGAAATCCATCTTCATGTCAATATCCTTGTTAAGTTCTTCGAGCTTTGATATTCCGCTTTCAATTTCTTTTGCATATCCAATAGAAATACTGTCAGTATATACAGATGTAAAGGCACTATCTATTTTCATTTCTATAGGGCTGTAGCTGTCAATATCAATTATCGTTTTCTTTAGATCGTCGGTAATAAGAGATTTAATCTTACTGTCACGAGAGACACAAGAGGAAATTTCTAATGACACTATTAAGAGTACAACTAATCTAAAAAAATCATGTTTGTATTTGTCATAATGATTGATAAAATTCATAATTTATCTTATTCGTTTGTAATTGTATACAAGCATCCAAGACAACGATTTATCGTGCAGCTGTATAGTATTATTGTCTATAATCTTGTAATCGTAGAATTTCGTCTGAACAATGCTATAAGTTCCATTGTCCTCAACTCCATAGAGAGAAATTTCCTTTTTTTTCGTATCAACATAAAAGTACATCTTCCATTCTTCTTGCTTACCTATGTAATCGAAGCGGCGTTTGGCATTACCATGGAAATAACCAATACCTCCTATTGAGCTTTTTATTACCTTTTGTTGACTGAAAGGCTCAAAAGATAACGTTTCTGGAGAGTAGTTACTTTCTTTTTCCCATTTCCCATCTAAGACTTTCAACACCTCCGTTTCCTCTTCACTGAATTTGTTTGCCTTACTTTCGTTGTCATCCTTACTGCAAGCGAACAGCGATAACAACACTGCTATAAATAAGATTACTTTTCTCATAACTACAATTTTATTTCTTTTCTAATAATGTAATAAGCCTATCTATTTGCTCCTGCGCTTTTGATACAAGTTTTCGCTGTTCTGCAATTTCATTTATTGCCCTATCAAGTGTACTTGGTAAGGCTATACGGTTATTATTCCCTGCGATTTGTGTGTTATTGTCCCCATTAACAGACTGATTTACGTGGTGTACAAGCATTTCACCCTCACCCGCCAATAACCAATCTGAATTAAATATATTATCAAAAGCTGTATTGAACCTACGCAGGAAACTATCACTGGGATAGCCACCTGTTCCTTTTACCGACCTTGAAACATTAGATGGGTCTGCCCCCATCTTTATGGCAACATCCTCATTCTTTGCAACCATACCTTGCATTCGCAAATAGTTGACTGCTTTCCCAAAACGTTCACTTTTTGTCATACAAAAACAATTTAATTGTTTAATAATGTTAATTAGAACAAGAATTGTGTTTATATTGTTGCTTATAACATTTTTCTTGTTTATATTTGCATCGCGGTTACGATAAAACAACCGTACAAAGATATGAAATAATAATTAAAATCGGAAATAAAAATAAACTAAAAAGTAAAGGGATGGAGAAAGTAAAGATTTTCAAGACGGACTGCCAAAAGGAACGCGAGGAGCGCGACTTGGCTATCTACAATGAGTACACTGCTCTGATGTCCGTTGAGGGGCAAAGCAAGACACTTGTTACAGAGCACTTAATGAAGAAGTACGGCATTCATAGTCAAGGTACTATTTACGTTATCCGTAGACGTGTTGAAGCTAAAATAAAACAAAGGGGGGTTACTGTATGAATACAACGATAAAGAAATGCGTACAATGGTGTGCGTTATCAGCACTTTGCATAGTAGGTTTTTTAGCTTTTATGCTGCTGGCGGGCGAGGATAATCCACTCACGCCAATACCATTATATGAATGGTTGATCATCAAAATTTCAGCTTTCGTGGTACTCGCGTTGTGTATTTTAGCTGGCAGATGGTTGTATCACATCGGTTACCTGCCAAGATATATGGACAAATTGGTGGAGGAGGACTTGTGATTATGGCACAGCAGACTTTGACATTACAGGATTTGAGTAACCAACTTGGGAGGGTTGAAAAGCTCGCGGCGATAAGCGCAAAGGCTATCCTTGACCTTGACGAAGCAGTACTTTTTACAGGGTTCAGCAAGGGGCATTTATACAGACTTACGAGTGAGCGGCAGATACCGCACTACAAGAAGAGCCGCAAGCTATATTTCAGAAAATCAGAGTTGGAGGCATGGCTTCTCGAGGAAAAAGTGCTTACCAACGCGGAAATAGACAGTCGTGCCGCAACCTATATGGCAACACACAAATAGCAATAACAATGGAACAGGCAAACACCCACAAACGGCTTATCCGTGAACACCTGTTGAACGGTGGCACAATAACAGCCCTCGAGGCATTGAGAGAATATGGCTGTTACCGCCTCGCTTCACGAATAAGCGACCTCCGACAGGAGGGTATGCAAATCAAAAAGACAATGGAAGAGAGTATCTGTAAGGCTACAGGTAAGCCCGTTAGGTTTGCCCGGTACTCACTCGAAAAAGAAAACGCAATGTCCGAAGCGAATAGAGGACAAATTAAATAATTCCAAAGTATTATGGGAAATGAAATCATCGAAGTAAAGCAGGCAGAAATGTTGACTGCTATTGATCGTGCGGAGGTAGACATTCAGATTGCCACCGCAAAACAGTACCCGCGTGATGTAAACGCTGTTCTGAATAAGATAGCGACATACGCCACGATGGACAGAGAAACTGCGGAGGACTGCTTCTACAGCCTTAAAAGAAAAGACGCCAACGGGGAGGATGCCATCATTGAGGGACTATCCGTTCGTATGGCGGAAATCATCGCTGGGGCTTGGGGTAACCTCCGAGTACAGACACGCATCATTGGTAACGACGGGCGTATGATAACCGCACAGGCTATCTGCCACGATCTTGAAACGAACTTTGCTGTAAGCAAGGAAGTGAAGCGCAGTATTATGACGAAGAAAGGCTATACTTACTCGCAGGATATGCAGGTAGTAACGGGGAACGCAGCCTCATCGATAGCTTTCCGTAATGCCGTATTAACCGTGATACCGAAAGCGGTAACAAAGCGCATCATCAACGATGTTAAGAAAGTTGCGCTTGGGCAGGATATAGACCTCGAAAAGAGGCGCAAGGCTATTATCGAGTACTTCGGAAATCTCGGTGTTACCGAACAACAGCTATTCCTCTATCTTGGCATCAGCAAGATAGAGGAAATCGACAAGGAAAAAGTATTTGAACTCCGCGCCACCGCCAACGCGATTAAGGAGGGGTCGACAACGGTACAAGAAACGTTTGTTCGCCCCGCCGCCGAAGCTAAGAAACAAGCGGATGGTGAGAAAGCGGCTAAATCGGCACAGGATAAGGCTGCCGCTGCCATTGCACAGGCAACAGGCGAACTGACACCTACCTCCGTTGAGGCGACCGATAAGGCCCCCGCTGATGTAGACCCCGAAACAGGGGAGATAAAAAACGGTGAACAGCCGAAAGAACAAAAGAAAACAAAAAAATAACAGAAATTATGGACGTAAAGAAAGAAAAATTGCAGGCGTTATACGAAATTCTAACGAATTACCCTGCTGTATCAAAAGAACAAGTAATGCACGAATTCCATAAGGCATTCGGAGAAGACGTTTTCAAATCTAACGAAGAGAAGAAAGATGCCGAAGATGCCAATGAGGATAAAGAGCTCAATGGCATTAAAGATAGTATCAGGGCTTGGTATGATGAAGACAAAGAGAACAGATGCTCAATGTGTATCATTGCAGAAATGAGAAAAGATAATGCCATTAATCTATACACTTCTTTGTTAGGCAGTAACTTAAATATCAAGATAGCCATTGCCAACGCATTTGATGATAATCCAAAGATGCCTCTTTTAGTAAATGATGCTGTAAGGGCATTGGCTATACAAGAAGCTGAAAAACTGTTAGGTAAAGAAAAGGAGGTCGAGCAATGAGTAACACAATCATTCGCCCAAAGGATAGAACCGAGTGGCTGAAATACAGGGAGAGTGGAATAGGTAGCAGTGAAGTCGCAACAATAGTTGGGCTCAACCCGTGGGAAACCCCTTATCAGTTATGGAGGCGCAAGGTAGGCCTTGATGCTCCGAAGCAGGAAAACTTCGCTATGAAAGCGGGGCACTACCTCGAAGACGCTGTTAGCCTATTTTGGCAAGATGAAACGGGACAACAGGTTATCAAGTCTTCCGCTGGCGATTGGCTTATCCGTGATGATGAACGCCCTTATTTACAAGTAAGCCCCGACCGTACTTATTGGCTGGCTGATATGCCTCACAGCAACGAAAATAAAGGCATATTGGAATGTAAGACAACGCAAATGACCATTGACGAGGACGATATACCGAAACATTGGTTTGTACAGGTACAATATCAGTTGGGAGTAGCAGGTTACCAACACGGCTCGTTAGCTTGGCTCACACAAGGCAGGAACTTCGGTTACAAAGACCTCGCATTTGTTCCCGACTTCTTCGCTTGGTTGGTTGAGGAGGTAGATAAGTTTTGGGTTGATAATATCCAAGCCAAGCAAGAACCAACGGCAGCCAACGTGCAGGACATTCTGTTGAAGTACAATCGCCATACGGACGGTAAGATTGTAGAGGTAAACGACGATATTTTCGCCGCTTACCAAGATTTGAAAGCCGTTAAGGACGAGTTAGCAGTCATCGAGGAAAAGAAAACCGCGCTTGAGGAGAAAATCAAGCTCGGGTTTGGCGACGCGGAGGCTATCAGTTACGGCGGGCAAACGCTTGCTACATGGAAAGCCCCCAAGCCGAGCAACAAGTTCGACGCAAAGGCTTTCACGGCTGCACACCCCGACCTTGCCAAAGAGTTCACATTTCCAACGCAGGGGGCACGGCGTTTCCTCCTAAAGTGATATTCAAATGATAATCATCAGTAATGCACAGCGCGACCAAGTGGTACGATACCTCAATGTGTTATGCGGAATATTAAATGACAAAGACACGAAATCGTACAACATTAAAAGGCTCTCACGCAAGCTAATTGTACAATTAGAGGCAAAGAGTCCCATACGGGATGAGAGTGATAACCGAACAGATGATTAAATTACTCAAGCTCCGAATACGGGTGGAGAAGCTGAAAAGCCTCCAACGCTGCTGTTATGCGTGGTTAGCCCTACGGTTCGGAGCATTTTCATTGAACAAATGATAACATTAAGACAAAATCAAGGTGAGCCAATAGAGATTATGCCTTTCGGGAGGATAACTGATATTCCTCTTGATTACAGGCAGTGGATGATGCGAGCTTTTGATTGGAACGCCCGCAATGAGAAGCTGCGCAAATCAATAGTAGCAACAATGTTAGTTAAGGAGTAGTATTATGGGAAGACCAACAAAAGAAACCGTTGATTATTATCCTCATTTTGTCAAAGGCGGGCGCACGATATTCATACTTGAAAGCAAGTATGGAAATGATGGGTATGCCTTTTGGTTTAAACTGCTTGAAATCCTCGGCGATGCAGAGGGGCATTATTATGACTGCTCTGTACCTAATAATTGGGCGTATCTATTAGCTAAAACTCGATGCAGTGAAGATACGGCAAAGGATATTATAAATACTCTCCTCACACTTGGTAAAATAGACAGCGAATTATGGGAAAATAAACAGGTAATTTGGTGTCAACACTTCGTGGATAATCTTTCAAGTGTTTACAAAAGGAGAAATATAGAAGCACCAATCAAACCGAGTTTTCGTAGCGAGAAACCACAAGAAACAAGCGTTTCTGTTAATGAAAACCCAAGCAAGCGCGAGTTAATTGATACAGAAATCACCAAAGAAAAGGAGAGTAGAGAAAAGAAGAGAATATATCCTTATCAGGATATTGCCGCCCTGTGGAATGAAATCTGCGGATGCTTTCTCCCGAAAGTGAAATCTCTCAATGAGAACAGGCGGCAGAAAATAAAATGCAGACTTGATGAGTTCGGGGGTGATAGCAAGGAGGATTGGCTGGCGCACGCCAAAGAACTGTTCGAGCGTATTATAGCCTCTGACTTCCTGCGTGGTGGTAACAATTCAGGCTGGACGGCAACATTTGACTGGGTGTTTGAGAACGCCAAGAATTGGGTTAAGGTTGTCGAGGGCAACTACGACAACAACCGAGGCGCAAAAAACACTCAACAGCAGCAACGAACACAGGCGGGCGTAACGCTCGGTATCGGCGAGTATATTGAGCCGCAGACGGGACGGCGCACATACGGCACAGGTAAGGCAACTATACCCCCGACAGCTCCTGCCCGACCATCGGAACGCCACAGTTGGGATGAGGCGAGTAAGAGTTGGATATTACTATAAAAACGCGAAATAAGCGCATATAACGCATTAAAATTTTTGATACAGCAAATTCACGTAAAACAGGTTTGAAAGCGACATTACGCAAAGAAACGGGCAAATTCGCGGTTATAAGCGTTGAGATAGGAAAAAGAAAATAAGAAAATGAAAAATTATAGTGACTTTGGCATACAGATACCCTACGGCCGAATAGGAGGAAAGGTAAAGACCTATTGCCCGCAATGCCATAACCAACGGCGCGACAAGAGGGATAAGAGCCTATCTGTTGATTTGGATAAAGGGTTATGGCATTGTCATTACTGCGGCTGGAGCGGCACGCTTACCGAAAGCACTTATGATCCGTCGCCGGAGGGTAAACGTAAATGGATGGAGCAACAACCGTGGTATAGGCAGACACAGATAAGGCAACAGAAGCGCGAATATAAGAAGCCACAGCCCCGCCCTGCTGCTCCCATGTCGGCTAAAGCCCTTGCATGGTTCAAAGGCAGGGGGATAAGTGAGGAAACGCTGCTTGCAATGAAAGTTACGGAGGGCTTGGAATGGATGCCACAGAAGAACGGACAGGCAAATACGGTGCAGTTCAACTACTACCATAACGGGGAACTTGTAAATACGAAGTTCCGCACGGGCGATAAGTGTTTTAAACTCGTAAGCGGAGCAGAGCTCCTACCCTACAACATCGACGCTATCAAGGGGCAAAAAGAGTGCATCATTACAGAGGGCGAAATGGATGCTCTGTCATTCTACGAATGCGGGCGGCATGATGTTATCAGCGTTCCGAACGGGGCAAACGCCAACCTCGATTATCTCGACAATTATATTGAGGAGTATTTCGAGGATAAGGAGACTATCTATATCGCCTCCGACACCGACACAAAGGGCGTTCTCTTGCGCGATGAGCTGTTGCGACGTTTCGGAGTGGAACGCTGCCGAGTTTTGGAGTATGGAGAGGGCTGCAAGGACGCTAACGAACATCTGATGAAATTTGGGCATGAAAGCCTATTACAGTGTATCGCCTCCGCACCCGAAATCAAGGTTGAGGGTGTGTTCACGGTAAGCGACTTCGAGCAATCGCTGGACGCGCTGTTTGAAAACGGCTGGCAAAAGGGCGTAACCATCGGACACGATAATTTCGACCGTCTGTGCAGCTTTGAAACAAAACGCCTGTGTATCGTAACGGGTATTCCGGGCAGCGGCAAATCGGAGTTTATCGATGAAATAGCCGAGCGATTGAATATGCGTTATGGGTGGCGGTTTGCATATTTCAGCCCCGAGAATGCCCCCCTCGCCTATCACGCCTCGAAGTTAATAGAAAAGTTCACGGGGAAGCGGTTCAACCGCCAATCGCTGACATTCGGCGAGTATAAGCAGGTAAAGGAGCATATCGAGCAGGACTTTTATTTCATCGCCCCAACGGATAACTACCGAGTAGACAATATCCTTGAAAAAGCCAAATATCTTGTCCGCCGGCGGGGCATTAAAGCCCTCGTTATCGACCCGTACAACAGGCTCGAAAGCGAACAGGGCACACGGAATGAAACGCAGTATATCAGCGAGCTGCTTGATAAGTTGACAAACTTCGCACAACGCAACGATATTCTGATAATCTTAATGGCACACCCAACCAAACAGCCCCGCAACAAGGACGGGGTTATAGAAGCCCCGACGCTGTACGACATCAGCGGCTCGGCAAACTTCTTCAACAAAGCAGATTTCGGTATCGTGGTACACCGAAACCGCACAGAAAATACAGTTGAGGTTCATGTTCAAAAGGTTAAGTTCCGACACCTCGGAGAGTGCGGCACAGCACTTTTCAAATACAACCTCAACAACGGGCGATATACGACGTACACGAACGGCATAGAGCCCGTATGGGACAACGAAAATCATTTGCAGGCAGAAATCAGACGGAGGCAACAGGAAGCCGACGAAGCGGCAGTTTTCGATTTTAGCAGCCTACCCGAAGAGGAATGCCCTTTCTAACATAACAAACAACAGCAATGAAAGATATTGAACTTTATAACGACAGCTTCCAAAATTACAAGGGCTATCAGATACCAAAGGCGCAGCTGATACTTACGGACGTACCCTACAATCTCGGCAATAACGCCTATGCAAGTAACCCTATATGGTATGAGGGCGGCGACAATAAGAACGGAGAGAGTGCAAAGGCTGGTAAAAAATTCTTCTCATCCGAGAACGAATTCAGACCCGCCGAGTTTATGCACTTCTGCTCCAAGATGCTCATCAAGGAGCCAAAGGGGACGGGTAAAGCTCCCTGTATGATAATGTTCTGCGAATTTGAGCAGCAGTTTCAATTCATAGAGCTTGGGCGCAAATATGGACTGAATAAATACATCAACCTCGTATTTCGCAAGAACTACTCGCCGCAGGTGTTGAAAGCCAATATGAAGATTGTAGGCAACTGCGAATATGGCGTGTTGCTTTATCGTGATAAATTGCCGAAATTCAACAATGACGGGCAAATGGTTTTCAACTGCATGGAATACCCTCGTGACACAGATACTCCGAGAGTACACCCTACACAGAAGAGCGTCCCGCTGCTCGAAAGGTTAATCGAGATTTTCACGGACAAAGGTGATGTGGTAATAGATCCGTGCGCGGGAAGCGGGACAACACTACTTGCCGCCGCCAATCTCAACCGAAAGGCATACGGGTTTGAGGTGAATAAGCAGTTTTGTAAGGATGCCGAAGCAAAGGTGTTGAGGCGGGTTCAAAAGAATTTATTTGTATAACAAAAATAAAACAAAGATTATGAAGAAGGTAATTCTATTTATCAGCTTTTTAGCTGTTTTGGGAAGCTGTAAAAATCAGCCTTTCAAAGGTTTTTTAGTATGTAAGGAGTACATTCCGGGTCACATGGACGATGAACAGCCATATACTAAACAAGAGGCGATTGTGTATGTTCCTATTGTTAGCCCAAGCAGCCACGCGCCTGAATATGTACCATCAGAATGGAAATTCTATGTTGCAAACAAGCATGGTGTACGGGTATTTAGTGTTGATAGCCTTACATATACAAGGCACAAAGTAGGAGAAAGAATAGTAATGAACTAAGGAAATGATATGGACAGCCAAGAATTTTTTAACAAAGTGGCGTTGATGCGCCAACTACAACAAGAGTACTTCCGCACGAGAAGTAGGTCAGTTCTTACTAATTGTAAGAATATCGAGCGAGAAGTAGACGCAGAGATAAAGCGTGTAAACGCTATTATGGAACGCAGGCAAAAGGAACAAGAACTATTTAAATAAACGAGTTATGAAAAGAGAAATAATATTTAGAGGAAAAAGAGTTGATAATGGCGAGTGGGTCTATGGCAGAGGATTACAGCAATGTAAAGATGAACTTGAAAACGAGATAGTAGCCATATTCGAAGATGTTGTAAAGTCTGAAAAGTATATAAAGAAAGAGGGCAAGTACACTCTTTATTATGTACCCGTGAAAGCTGAAACGCTCGGTCAGTACACAGGCTTAAAAGATAAGAATGGAAAGAAAATCTTTGAGGGGGATATTGTTCTCATCGGAGAGAAACTAAAAGCAAAGGTAATATACTATGATGGTGCTTTTAGGATGCAGTCCGAATTTAGCCCTACACCAATAGATACAACAGATATGGGCTATATGATGCGCGAGTTCAGTGTTCGCGTTATCGGTAATATCCACGATAACCCCGAATTGATGAAAGGAGGCAGCAATGAAGCATAGGTGTATAAAGTGTGAACACGGTTACAACCCCATCCCAGGCAGTAGCCGTATTGATGTTCAGTGTTGCGGCTTTGGATTGAAAGATGGTGCTGCTCCTGTTGGTGAAATATGTCCTATGGATGGAAAGAAACTACAGAATTTAAGAAAAGGAGGCGAGAAGTGAAGAAGATACTTTTTAATGATAAGTACTACCTCACGCAGGCTGTGCTGAATCGTACTAAGACAATGACAAGGCGGTTACTGAAAGACGGCACACCGCTTGGTAATTGGGAGGAAACAGAGAAACACCTACCTTATAAGGTGGGTGAAGTTGTTGCGATTGCACAAAGCTACAAGAGTATTGCCAATGAGAGAAACGAAGCCGAAACAGTATTAGACTTATACAAAATTGGTGACAACCTCCTTACCATGGACGAAATGGGTGCTGGGTGGAATAATAAGATGTTCGTAAAGGCAGGCTTACTACCCCACCACATCAGAATTACCAATATTAGGGTAGAACGCTTACAAGATATATCAGATGACGACTGCTTATGCGAGGGGATAAAGTTCAGGTATGTAAATATGAACTTTGGAAACTCGATGGCGCGCGAGGATTATTACTATGAATACCTTGATAGGTATGGAGAAAAAGATTATTACGGAACAAATTCTCCAAAGAAAACTTTCTCAATACTTATTGATAAAATATGCGGATATGACACATGGGAGAGTAACCCATGGATAGTTGCATATAGTTTTGAATTAATAGATTAATGTATGGACGAATTAAGAAGAGAATATATCATTCCTGTGCATTTAAATCACGCAGAAATGATTGGTTGTAGTTATTTAGATAACAAAAAGAGTAAATCACGTGCAGGGTCAACCCCCCTACGCAAGTAAGAGGAAAAAACATAAAAAATAAATATTATGAAGATAAAGAATGAAGCAGAACTGTTATCAACGTTTTGCGATAAAAATGAATTTAGGCAATTATTAAGAACACCTTTTCTCAATACTAAGTACAACGAGGTATGGAGTACAGATGGGCATGTCCTTATCAGAATTAAACCCGAAAGACTTGTTGGTGAATACCCCAAGGGAGAACTAACCCTCCCTGCGTTAGAATTCCCATGCAAAAAGAAAATCACCATCGCAGCAATAAACAAAGCGTTGAATGAGTGTCCGAAAGCCGATGAGGAAATTATTGTCCAAGATGCAGTGAAATGCAAGGAGTGCGATGGAAGCGGTGAGGTGTATTGGGAATACACGGACAATCACTTGCACACCCACGAGTGTTTATTCGACTGTCCTGTATGTGATGGTACTGGGGAGATTACACCCGAAAAAACGAAGAAAACTGGAAAGAAAAGAGCAGAAGAGAAAGCAATTATTAATGTTGGTAATGCTTATATCTTCGCATACAATATCTATAGGCTAAAGTTTGCAATGGACTTTCTTGACATTACCTCTGTGGAATTGGCATACAACTCTGAAAGAGGTGCAAGCGAATTTGTTTTAGACAATGATATACGCATCATACTTGCGCCAATGCTCTTTGATTGGACTAACAAATGTAACGCAAAATTAGAATTAATATAACATTAAATAAAAATAATTATGGAATTAGAATTACAGAGCGGCGACCGCATAGCAGACCACTTTAATGAGATGCTGAATGTTATCCCGCTCAAAAATGTATCATACAGACTATGAATGTACTCTCACTTTTTGACGGCATGTCGGGAGGCAGAATAGCATTGAAAGAGTTAGGTGTCACGCCTAACATCTACTATGCTTCCGAGATAGATAAGCATGCTATTGCACAGACGCGGCTAAACTTCCCAGACATTGTGCAGCTCGGAAGCGTTACAGATGTGGACGTGAGCAAACTTGAGCCGATAGACCTGCTTATTGGAGGTTCGCCGTGCCAGTCTTTCAGCATGGCCGGCAGGCGCAACGGAATGACTACTACCGAGCACGAGGAAGTATTAACGCTTGAACGCTATCTCGAATTGAAAGAACAAGGCTTTGAGTTCGAGGGGCAGAGCTATCTCTTTTGGGAGTATATGCGTATTCTGACAGATATTCGCAAGTACAACCCAAATGTAT
>ERZ773014.1101-NODE-1101-length-17676-cov-4.035923_pt1 | contig 17676 bp, 4 predicted proteins | sample MGYA00580841_ERZ773014 | MGnify/ENA primary metagenome ERZ773014 (study PRJEB29015, sample SAMEA2737989) | human oral metagenome | biome: human oral; feature: human-associated habitat; material: dental | place: China | collected 2067 ...
CTATAAGAGAAAAGTAATTGATATAAAACCTTTTTCAGATATTAAATGGGAATTTTATATATTAAACTTATTCCGTGAAGATAATAAATATCTTACGGGATATGGTAATGCTATTGAACCTAATATACGAGTACGATTAGTTGCTAATGATGGGACAGTAATAGCGACAACGGATACTGGTGTAATACCAAATTCTGTTTGTGGAGCAGGCTTGAATAACTGGAAGTTAATGCAAGGGACACTAAATGCTGGTAACAATACAGAGTTTACTATAGAATTCCGATCTAATGGAGCGGCGCCACATGGTTGGGGTAATGACTTTACTTTAGACGACATTAAAGTGTACCAGGTACCGAAATCATGTCCGCAAGAGATAGTTAAGACGGTGGTAATTCCTAGTGGACAAGAGTTTAAGGCTAGTGTATTGAGTCAAACGAATGTAACATGTAAAGGTAGTTCAACGGGTAAAGTAACCTTTAGGTTAGAGAACTTAAGGGGAGGGCGTTATAATATATCGTTGAATGGAGGTACGATAAGTTCATCGGTTACGAATTCAACCTATGAGATAACAGGTTTGGCGAAGGGCACACATAGGGTAGTATTTACGTATACATCACCAGTGATAGGTGCACCTACATGTGTGGTAAGTAGGACAATAACTATTACTGAGCCGGCAGAATTAACTTTAACAGCTACGATAGTAGAGCCAGCGATGTGTAGCAATGCTCAATTTGCAAAGGTACAAGTAACGGCTACGGGAGGAACAGGAGCTTATATATATACATATTTAGTAGGAGGAGTTACTAAGACAACGAATAATACAACAGGTTTATTTACTGGGGTAGCGACGGGAACACCTTCGTTTATGGTAAAAGATGTGAATGGCTGTTCTAAACAGATAGATTTAACGAACTTTATTCCTACGCCGAAGACAGTTAGCTTTACATTAGAAGCTACAGAGTGTTATGCGGGTGATAATCAGGGAGTAATAAAAGTGAAGATCGCCGATGGTAATGGAGGTTATACAGTATCGCTTAACGGATCGGCAGCGGTATCGCCTACGACAGATAGTGTAACGCATAGCTTTACGGGCTTGCGTCAGGGTAGTTATACCGTTACGGTAAAAGACCAATACGGCTGTAGTGCTCAGAGGGCGATAGATATTTACCCATCACTAACGGTGAAGGTAAACGTTACTGATCAAGGGGTATGTACACAAGCTAAGTTAGAAGTATTGACAAGTGGAGGTGCTAATTCAAAAGAATACAGATTCTACAAAGCAGGAACAACCCCACCAGCTTATGGTACGGTTAACACATATACACCAGCACGTTTTAGTACGGCTTCAGAAACTTGGGTAATACAAGTGAGATCAGGTTTCTGTGAGAAGACATACACAGAGACACTAAAGAATGTAGGGGTAGCAACTTATACGCAGCAAGTAGTACAGCCAGAATGTCAAGGTACGGCAACGGGCAAGATAATATTAAGCAACTTAGATGGAGGTAAACCGTTTAAGATAGGAGTACAACGCCCAGGAGTGGTGGGCACCCAAACTCAGACAGGCGTATCAGGTAGTTATACGATAGCCAATGCGGTAGCAGGGGTATACACCATTACAATACAAGACGTATTTGGCTGTAGTAGTGTACGAACAATAACGATAGAGGATAAACCAGACTTATTGTTAGAAGGAGCATTAAAAGTAGATACGAATATAAATTGTCCATCGGTAGGCAGTCCAACAGCGATGCTGTTAGAGTTTTCACAAGCAGCTTTTGATGCTTACAATAATGATTCAGACATATATTACAGCTTAGATGGCCAAACGTGGACGAAAGTAACCACACATGTATTCCCATTGGGAGCGCACCCAAGTTTTATACCAGGTAATACGGTAACGATTACCTATAAGACGGTATCGCCTAAGGGAGGAACCGCTACTAAGTGTTTGACAGGAGTAGCACAGAAGACGTTGCCACACCGTTTAGATGGACTAACGGTAGAGACGAATATGAATGCCTTTGCTAATGGTTGTACGAGCTTAACACAAGGAATGGTAGCAACGGTAACGATGCCTATTACAGGAAACCCTCCATTCCAATATTCTGTAGATAATTACAATTGGGAGCCAGCAGTACCAACTACAGATAGAACTTATGTATGGACAGGCTTAACGCCAGGTAGAACCTATAAGTTCTATGTACGTGATACAGCGGGTTGTACGGCAGAGGCAGAAGGCGACTTCTATAGTGGTACGGCCACACCAGCGGTACAGGTAGGACTTACAGTAACGCCAGCTTGTGGAGGTACAACTCAAGGAAATGTAAATATCACCATTAAGCGTAAGAGCAGCTATAAACCAGGTCCGCTTACGATCAATTGGAAGTTGTTTGAGCTTACCAGTACACCAGGTCCTAAACGTACGGGCAACCAAGTAAATAATGGTACGATAACGATGGCAGCAGGTACTTATAGTTATGATGTACCAACCTTTACGATGCCAGCGGGCAAGATCTATTATGTAGAAGTAACAGAGGGTAGTTGTACTTGGGGCAGTAGAGATGCTGAAATGAAACAATTAGATCCTATCACAGGCACAGTATCGGTAAGCACGAATATAACTTGTGATGCAGCGGGAGTAGTAGAAGTGCTTAATGTACAAGGCGGGGGCGGACAGTATACGTATACGCTTACTCCGGTAGGGGCTACGACCTTTGTTACCCCGATAGCGACGGCTAATAATAGGGTACAAGTATTGCGTGATAATATTTCCAATCCTAATGTAAATACGTTGCGTTATCCAGCAGCACCAGTAACGATAAGTGTGAATGTAGGAGTAATCGACCAATACACTTGTAGTATGACCTTAGGTACTTATACACTTACTATACAACCTAAACCAGCGGTACATACAGTTACTGTTACAGGCTGTAGCAATGGTAACTTTGCCTTTACGGTAGTGCCAGTGGCTAAGACTATAATACCACAGGCAGCAGCTCCTATAGGAGAGCTTGGAGACTATAGCTTCTCAAAAGATGGTGGCTTGTCTTGGCAAAGTAGCAATGTATTTACAAGTTTATCAGCAGGCAGGTATGTAGCAGTAGTAAAAGAGAATGCTACGGGCTGTGAGGAGACTTATACAGTAACGATACACGATCCATTAGAGGCGAGTGCACGGGTGAGCAAAGCGATAGGCTGTGTTACTGGTACTAATGCTGAGATAACCATTAGGGTAGACAAAGGTTCGGGTAGTTATACTTATAATATAACTCCACCGAGTGGTACGACTTATACAGGTAGTACATTTTTACCGGTAACAGGCAGTACAGCTTCAGAAGCTGTACAGCCTATAGGAAATACACCGGGTACTTATACGGTAACTATAAAAGATAATGGTCAGTTGCACTGTTCACCTACTATAGTAGTAGTTTCGGTGGCTTCACCTTCTTATCCAGAGATAAAAGTAAGCACTCAGTCGGTAACTTGCTTTGGAAGTACAGACGGCTTTATGAATATAGTAGAGTTGGGTAGTGGTAATTACATCTATACCAATATTGTAGGGCCTTTAGGTCCGGTAACGGCGCCGAGATGGAATTTGGGTACACGTTCGGCCAAGGATTTAGAGGCAGGCGTGTATACGATAACGGTTAAAAATAACGATAGTGGCTGTAGTACTACAACGGTAGTTAGGGTAGGTACACCACCTGCTTTAACGCTAAGTGCTACGCTTATACAGGTAGACCAGTTTGCTTGTGGCAATAACGGTCAAACTAAGCAGGCTAAGATAGTAGTACCACCGACTGCTATAGCAGGAGGTACGGGCACACGTACGATAGAGTTTGAAGATGCATATGGTAATAAAGTATATAGCAACACTTATACCTTAGGGATAGCAGAGGGTTCGGTAGTAACTATTACGCTACGAGATGCTTCAGGCTGTTATACGAGCGTTACAGAGACGATAGTGCCTTATGAACGCATAGATGTGGCTAACTTACAGGTGGTAAGTGCAACTACTTGTCAGGTAGCAACTGTTACCCTAACGATGACTAAAGATGGCGTGTTGCCATTTGGAGCAGGGGTTATCTACTACTATGAGGGAGCGACAGCCCCAACGGTAGCGATAGGCACAGCGCCTTGGCAGACAGTCAATACTTTTACGGTAACGCCTAATGCAACCCATAAGTTCTGGATAGGTAATAAGAATACGGGTTGTATAGTATCATACGATTATATATCACCTGATCCTAATACCTTTAGGATAGTAGATGTACAGCCACGGAATATAGCTTGTGGTTCAGATGGTACGGCTACCTTCACCTTAGAAGGCTTAGATAGCTTGCATACTTATCAGGTATCGGTAAACCCATCAGGTGGAACGATAAATCCGTCACCTATGTTTGCAGGTACAAATAATAAGTTTAATATCTCGGGCTTAGCAGCAGGTATTTATACAGTAACGGTAAAAGACCAACAAACATTGTGCGAACAAGTACAAAGGTTTAGTATAGAGAGTCCGACACAAACTCTTACCGCTACGACGAGCGTACGATCAATTACCTGCGTATCGGGTAATAATGATGGAGAGATACGCATAGAGAATGTAAGTGGTGGCTGGGGTGGCTATCAGTACCATATTGGTACGGCTACAACACCACCAACAGCCTCAGGAGCGTGGACAACGACCACCTATAAGAGCGGCTTGGCATCAGACACATACTATGTATGGGTACGAGATAATTTGAGAAAAAACTGTCCGCTATTAGTAGCGAGCATCACGATGAATAATCCAACGCCTATTAGCGGTACGCTAACGGTTACTCAAGAGAACTGCATGGCAGGTACTGGAGAGATAAGCGTAGCGACTATAACGGGAGGTGATGGAGTGAATTACACTTACCAACTGATAAAAGACGGAGTGAAGGAAGGTATACCACAAAGTACACGAACCTTTACCGGTCTGGGAGCTGGTAACTACGAGGTAGTGGTAAGCGATAGTTGGGGTTGTCCGGCAACGCTAACATTAGCGACAGGAAAACTTCACGAGCCTATCAGCAATGTACAAGTACAGCTAGTCAAAGAGGTAACTTGTGCGAGTCCTACGGGTGCTACCTTGAGTGTTACTCACCAAGGAGGTAGTAATAGTATCACCTATACCCTTACCCCACAAGGAGGTGGTACTACAACAGTAAGCACTACACCGGTATTTACAGGAGTACCTGCAGGTAATTATATAGTAGGGGTGAAAGACAACAATACGGCTTGTGCTACAGAAACCACTACAATAGAGGTGACACCAGCGCTACCGGTAGCCTTTACTTATACACAAACTAATGTAGGCTGTCACGGAGGTGATAATGGTACGATAGAGATAACGATACCAGGAACACAAACACAGACAGATTATGTGATACAGATAGAAGGAGCCGGCGGCTTTACAACAAGAACCGAAACGGTGAATACAACGCCTAAGGACTTCTCTATATTGGGCTTAAAAGCAGGGGTATATACGGTAACGGTACGTTCATCAAGAGCTTGTCAATCGTCACAAACGATAACTATTACTGAGCCTGCACAATTGGTAGTGAGCAGTACAACGGTAACGACCCACTTTAGCTGTGATGCGAATAATCAGGCGCGTCAGGCAATCGTACAGGCGATAGCAGATGGTGGAGCTACGGGTACTTACACATATAACTTTGTAGTGTTTGACGGACAAAGCACCAGCACTACAGGTTATACAAATAGCAGTGTGGTAAGTATCAGCAGCAACGGTAGCTATACTCAAACGGTAGTAGTATATGTAAGAGATGCTAATGGCTGTGAGGCAAATAATGTAAACAGTCCAACGGTAATACCTCCGCTAAAACGTATAACAGCTATTAAAGCACAACAGACTCGTCCAATAGACTGTCAAGGGCCAGAAGTAGTAGACTTTACTATAGAAGGAGGTTCTAATCAGGGCTATATAGTGAGAGTGACAGGAGGTACAACTACGCCAAGTATCTATACAGTAACCTCAGGGGTAAGTGTTGTATCAGTAACCTTTACTGCACCAGGTTATTATGAAGTAACTGTAACTGACAGTGCTACGGGTTGCTATGATAGTGTAAACTACGGAATAGCTAATTACGATAATATGTCGATAAGTGCGGCACAAACCAAACCGGTAACTTGTGCAGCGGGCAATGATGGAGAGTTGACATTATCGATGAGAGGCTATGCGGGCAACTACACCTTTAGAGTAGTAAATGAATACGGAGTAGAGGTAGTAAGTTCTACAGCAGGTAGAAATGACACAAGTGACCCGAGAACCCAACCTATAGGAGGTTTAAGTGCAGGTAAGTACTATGTAGAGGTAACAGAAACACAGTATCCATATTGTACAAAAACCGCTACCTTAGCTACTTTATCAGGTCCATCATCAGCATTAACGGCAAGTACAACGATAACGAACCAGATAAAATGTGGTAGCGGACAAACAGGTAGCTTTATGGTAACAGCCGCCGGTGGCTGGGGCAATTATGAGTATCGCTTAACAGTAGGTACGCCAACGCCAGCAGCACATAGTGTATATGGTAATTATAGCAGCACTTCAGTATTTGAAGGCTTGGTATCAGAAACCTATACTGTATGGGTGAAAGACCAAAATGGCTGTGAGACTAGTGTAACTCAAGTTATGAGTCCACCAGCTCCTATAGCAGCAACGGTAACTAAGACTGATGTGAAGTGCTTCAGTGAAAGAGATGGTAGCATTACGGTAAGTGGTACTACGGGTGGTAGTGGTAACTACACGTACGAACTGTGGGAAGTAGGAGGAGCGCAAATTTACGGAGCGCAAACCAGTACGACCTTTACAGGGCTTGATGCACGAGAATATAAGGTGAAGATAGTGGACGGTTGGAACTGCGACTTGACCATACCGGTAACTATAGATGAGCCACAGGAAATAAAAGTGACGGCTTCGATAGTAAGTCCAACTACCTGCTTACAAACACAGGCTACGATACAAGTAACGGCTACGGGCGGTAGTGGTAGCTACCTATACCGACAAGGTACAAGCGGCTCATTTACAGCTAATAACTTGTTTACATTGCCGCCGGGTACTTATGAATTCTATGTACAAGATGCTAAGGGTTGTCCATCAGCAGCATCTAACAAAGTAGAGGTAGTAGCAGTGCAACCTGTAAGCTTAACGGTAAATACCGCTGATGCGTTTGTGAAATGTAATGGAGAAGCTACAGCACGTATAACCTTCTCGGCTACGGGTGGTGTAGGAGGCTATCAGTATGAGTTGTACAAAAAACCAAGTACTGTAGCAATGACTATCTCAGCTACACAAATCAATGCGACCGACTGGGCGTTTAGTGGCTTGGCTACTGGCACTTATTACATAAAAGTGAAGAGTGGGGTAGATTGTCTATACACATCAGCAGATATAGTGATAGATCAAGCTTATCCAATATTAGTAACTAGTGCAGTTACCAACATCACTTGTAAAGGTGAGAAAGATGGTAAGATAACTGTAACGGCTACGGGTGGTACCGGTACGATAGTGTACGCTATTAGCCCACGTTTTGATAGGGTAGTAGAGAGCGGAGAGTTTAAGGATCTTTCAGCAGGAGAATATGTAGTGAGGATACAAGATGCTAATGGCTGCCATAGAGATGAGATATTCAAAATTACAGAGCCAGACTTGATCAGAGTACGAATAGATAGACATACTGATGAGGTTTGCTATGGCGCTAATGACGGAACAGTATCAGTAACTATTACTGGAGGCACTCAATCCTACAGTACCTCTATAGATGGTGGAGTTAATTGGCATCAAGGTAAGACCTTGTATACAGGCTTAGCATCGGGTACTTATATAATAAAAGTAAAAGATGCTATGAGTTGTACCACTGAAAGTGATCCGATAACCATAAAAGGTGGTGTAGACCTACAAGCAACAGCTACAGTAGAATACAGCTGTCCATCGAATAGTGTGAACAATGCTGTTAGAGTGAGAGTAAATACAGATGTAGCAGCGCAAACCACCTTTGCTTTAGACGGGGTAGCGCAAGCAAGCAATTACTTTACTTCAGTAACAGCGGGAGTACATACTATTACGGTAAGACACCAAGGAGGCTGTGTACAAACACTGACTGTAAATGTAGAGAACTATGCACCGCTTAGTAAGACGGTAAGTGTGACCCATATCACTTGTTATGGAGAGATAGATGGTAAGGTACAGATAAACGTGACAGGAGGAACGGGTAGTTATACTTATAGTATTACACCACAGGCAGGTACATTTAGTGGTACTAATATGTTTGTAAACTTGCCTAAAGGACAGTATACTATCCAAGTCAAAGACGCTGTAATAGGTTGTGAAGTTAGTGAGCGTATCACTATAGAAGAGCCAGATGTATTGAAATTAGGCGTAGTGAAGACAGTGACAGAAACTTGCTATCAGCAATCAGATGGACAACTTGAGTTTATGATACAAGGAGGACGCGCTCCTTATAGCTATGAGCTAAAAGACTCACAAGGTAATGTGATAGACACCAGAACGGGTATAGCTACAGGCACAACGGTATCGCGTACTAATATGGCGCCAGGTACTTATAGCTTAGTCTTTAGAGATGGTAACTGTTCGCAAACCCAAAATATAACGATAGCAGCAGCACCTAGTCTGCAAGCAACAGCTACTGTAGGTTTTGAATGTTCGACAGTATCGACAACAAGCTCAAATCCATATATACAGATAACGCTTGGTAGAGATAATAGCGATGGGCTGATATCATCACAGACACTTTCTTACTCTATAAATGGAGAGCCTATTAAACCGTTTGTGGGTTATGTAGACGGTAATCTACAAGTGTTGAGGACAAGAAACATAGAGAACAATGGGCTATATACGATAACGATATTCTATCGACCATTAGGAATGACCTCTCTATGTTCAAGTACTTTGGCAGGAACGGTAAGTGTAACGCGTTATCCGGGCTTAGAGATATTAGATAAGACAGATCCACGCGAAATTAACAAGGTTAGAGTGAAAGTAGTAGGAGGTAATCCACGAGAGGGAGATACACCTTATTCTATAACATTCAATGGCAGTTATGAGAATGGAGAGAGTGAATATATGCTTAAGCCAACAGACCCAACGAGTCGAGTGGTGAATGGACGTATCTTTAAGTTGGTAGTAGTGGAGGCTACAGATGCTAATAATTGTAGTTCTACACTTACGATAGAGAAGGAGTATATGAAGTCGGTACCACCGGATTTCTTTACTCCTAACGGTGACGGACAGAATGATGGTTGGGATCCTGATATATACCGCAGTTATCCTAACTTAACGGTAGATATTTACGATCGTTATGGACGTTATATAAAGACGCTTCGTTCGGGTCAGGTATGGGATGGTCGTTATGAAGGTAAAGAGATGCCATCAGGAGACTATTGGTACATACTACGCACACACGAGGATGATGACCGACAAGAGTATATGGGACACTTTACCCTATACAGATAACAATAAAAGCAAGCACTATTTTCGTAGTGCTTGCTTTTTATTTTGTTGTATATTAAGTAGTTAGTAAATTACTTAGGTTTTTTTAACACGATTTATTGCTTAATTCAAAACTAAATACTATCTTTGCATACCTTTAACGAAATATAAACGAAAAAATAACTATTTATGGATAAGTATTCTTTCTTGAATGCCGCAAGTACGGCGTATTTTGGTGATTTATATGACAAGTATCTTGAGAATCCTGATGCTGTAGAACCCAGTTGGCGTGCTTTTTTTCAGGGCTTTGATTTTGCTCAAGAACAATATGGTGCTCCCCTTCAAGAAGCGGTGCCAGTAATGGCGCAGCAAGTAGTAAGCAATGAGGCTAATAAACCGTCAGAAAAAATTGAAAAAGAGTTTAAAGTGCTGAACCTTATCAATGCTTATCGCACTTATGGACATTTACTTACGCAAATAAACCCATTGGCAGCGCGTGAACCACAGTTGATAGACTTATCTATTGAGCATTATGGACTTAGTACTGCTGACTTAGATGTAGTGTTTGACAGTGCTAAAGAAATAGGGCTTTCTCCTACATCTTTGCGTCAAATAGTTAGTACTTTGCAACAGTTGTTCTGTCGTTCTGTAGGGGTAGAATATCAGTATATTCGAGAGGCAAGTGTACGCCAATGGATAGACCAACATCTTCAGAAAAATAACAATACGACTCCTTTTTCAAAAGAAGATAAAATAAGGCTTTTGCGCAAACTGAATGAAGCCACTTCTTTTGAAAATTTCTTGCATACTAAGTATGTAGGACAAAAACGTTTTTCGTTAGAGGGGAATGATGCTTTGGTAGCTGGCTTAGATTTTATGGTAGAAGCAGCTGCCGAGAAAGGAGTAACCCATTTGGTGCTCGGTATGGCACACAGAGGGCGTTTAAATGTTCTTGCTAATGTTTTTGGCAAAAATCCTCAGGATATTTTTTCAGAATTTGATGGCAAAGACTATGAAATGGACGATTGGTTTGATGGTGATGTGAAATATCACTTAGGCATCACAGCTGAGCGTACTTCGCGATCAGGTAAAAAAATAGATATGAACCTAGTGCCTAACCCTTCGCACTTAGAGACTGTAGCTGCTGTAGTAGAAGGGATTACACGAGCAAAACAAGATAGATATTGTAAAGATAATCCGTTAAAAGCACTGCCTATAGTTATTCACGGCGATGCGGCAGTGTGTGGACAAGGTATTGTGTATGAAACAGTGCAGATGTGTGGCTTAAGAGGCTTTAAGACAGGTGGTACTATACATATAGTTGTGAATAATCAAGTAGGGTTTACTACTAATTATACTGATTCGCGTTCGTCTATCTATGCCACTGATATAGCAAAAGTAAATGATAGCCCTGTGTTACACGTGAATGCAGATGATGCCGAAGCAGTAGTTCACGCATTCTTATTTGCTTTAGATTTTAGACAAGCTTTTGGTAAAGATGTCTTTATAGATTTGATAGGTTATCGCAAATACGGACATAATGAAGGAGATGAACCTCGTTTCTCTCAACCTAAAATGTATAAACTTATTGGTAAACACGATAATCCTCGCAATATCTATGCTCAAAAATTGATAACAGAGGGGCTTATACAACAATCATTGGTTACTGAAATGGAAAACGAGTACAAAGCACTACTTGATGCCCATTTAGAGACTTCAAGAAAAGAACCTTTAACGGTGATTAAACCGTTTATGCAAACAGAATGGCAAGGATTTAAAATAGCTTCTCCAGCTGAAATGCTTCAATCGGTAGATACTACTATCAGCAAAGAGACGCTTACTAAAATAGCTGAAGTATTAACCGAAATGCCTGCTGATAGGAACTTTATTAGCAAGGTGAAGAAGGTTGTAGCAGATAGAAAGGAGGCATTCTTCCAAAATAATCATATCGATTGGGGAATGGCAGAGTTATTAGCTTATGGTTCGTTATTGACAGAAGGTTATGAGGTAAGACTTACGGGTGAAGATGTACAACGAGGTACCTTCTCACATCGTCATGCGGTACTAAAGACCGAAGATACTGAAGAAGAAATTTGCTTCTTGCAAGATTTAAAGCATAAGAAATCAATGGCTAAGGGTGATTTTCATATCTATAACTCGCTTCTTTCAGAATATGGGGTACTTGGTTATGAATACGGATATGCTTTGGCATCACCATATACACTCACTATTTGGGAAGCACAGTTTGGTGACTTCTCAAACGGAGCACAGATTATGCTTGACCAATACATTTCTTGTGGAGAAGACAAATGGAAAGTGCAAGATGGCTTAGTGATGTTACTTCCTCACGGATACGAAGGACAAGGAGCAGAACACTCTTCAGCACGGGTAGAGCGCTACCTACAGTTGTGTGCAGAAAACAATATGTATGTAGCTAACTGTACAACCCCAGCTAACTTTTTCCACTTGTTACGTCGTCAGATGAAGACTACTTTCCGCAAGCCGTTAGTGGTGTTTACTCCTAAGAGTTTGCTACGTCACCCTCAGGTGATTTCTTCTTTAGAAGACTTGGCAGAAGGACAATTCAGAGAAGTAATTGTTGACCCTATAGCCGATGCTAATAAGGTGAAACGAGTAGTATTCTGTTCAGGACGTTTTTACTACGATCTTTATGCAGAACGCGAAAAGTTAGGGCGTGAAGATATAGCTTTGGTGCGTATAGAGCAATTGTTCCCTTTACCAGTAGAGCAACTCAAAGAAGTAGTAGCTAAATATATTAATGCTACTGATTTTGTGTGGGCACAAGAAGAACCTAAGAATATGGGGGCTTATGGCTATATGTTAATAAATTTTGATTTGGTGAAATGGCGTTATGTCGGTACACCAGCCTATGCAGCTCCTGCTTCTGGTAGCCATACTCGCGATCGCAAACGCCATAATGAAGTAATAGCCAAAGTGTTTGAATAGTTTAAAATTTTAATAATATGAAAAAGATTATTACATTAGTACTGCTAATGGCTACTTATATAGTTTCGGCACAGCAAATGCCAAATATTAAGTGTGCTCCAGCCCGAAATGCCCAACAACCTTTGTGGGTAGTAAATGACGTAGTGCTTACCGATGAAAAAGTGAGTAGTATAGTGCAAAAATCTCTTAAGTCAGATGATATAGAGAGTATGAATGTGCTAAAAGGTGCAAGTGCCGTGGCTATATATGGTAATAAAGCCCAGGGAGGAGCTATTGTTGTCACTCTAAAAAAGAGTAATGATACTAGTAGCAACGATAAAGCTGTAGGATCATTATCGGTAACGGGAGTGCCTTCTAATACTGACCTTTTGGTGATAGTAGATGGCAAAGAAATGTATGCTACTGAAGCAACAAACTTTATGAGTAATATATCCCTTGAAAAGATTGATAGCATCACGGTGCTGAAAGACCCTATAGTTCTTACTAAATATGGTGATAAAGGTAGGAATGGGGTACTTATTGTTACATTAAAGAAATAATGACTAATTACTGTTTTTTATAACTAAAACTAAAATACTATGTTAGAAATGAAAGTTCCCTCACCAGGTGAGTCAATAACTGAAGTAGAAATAGCCCGTTGGTTGGTAAAGACGGGAGATTATGTAGAAAAAGATCAAGCTATAGCTGAAGTAGATTCAGATAAGGCTACTCTTGAACTTCCAGCAGAGGCAGCGGGCGTTATTACCCTACAAGCTGAAGAGGGAGAAGCTGTGAAAGTAGGACAAGTGGTTTGTTTGATAGATACTGCAGCTCCTAAACCAGCAGGAGGTCAGACATCAGAAGTTAAAGTAGAGACACCTAAACAAGAAGTTTCAAAACCAGCTCCAGCACCTGTGCCAACAGCTTCTACTCCAGCAGCTCCTTCATATGCTGCACAGGCTCCGAGTCCTGCTGCACGCAAGATATTAGCAGAGCGTGAGATACCAGCTGCCGCTGTAAGTGGTACAGGTAAAGGAGGTCGCATTACTAAAGATGATGCTCTAAAGGCTTCAAAACCTTCAATGGGAACACCTACAGGAGGTGTTCGTACCGAGGTGCGTGCTAAGATGAGTATGCTACGCCGCAAAGTAGCTGAACGCCTTGTAAGTGCTAAGAATGAAACTGCTATGCTTACTACTTTTAACGAAGTGGATATGACAGCTATTTACGACCTCAGAGCACAATATAAAGATGCTTTTAAAGAGCGTCATAATGTAGGGCTTGGTTTTATGTCTTTCTTTACATTGGCAGTGGTGCGTGCTCTTAAGCTCTTCCCTGATGTAAATTCGATGATAGACGGGCAAGACAAAGTGACTTATCAGTATTACGATATATCTATTGCTGTATCAGGGCCTAAAGGGTTGATGGTACCTGTAATAAGAAATGCTGAAAATCTTTCGTTTAGAGGGGTAGAGGCTGAAGTGAAACGCTTAGCTACTCGTGCTCGTGATGGACAGATAACTGTAGACGAGATGACAGGAGGTACCTTTACCATTACTAACGGAGGTGTGTTTGGTTCGATGCTTTCAACCCCTATAATTAATCCTCCTCAATCAGGGATATTAGGAATGCATAACATAGTAGATCGTCCTATTGTAAGAAACGGACAAATAGTGATAGCACCGGTGATGTATGTAGCACTTTCATACGACCACCGTATTATAGATGGACGTGAGTCAGTAGGATTTTTAGTAGCAGTAAAAGAAGCTCTTGAAAATCCGGTAGAATTATTGATGAATGGCGATGTAAAAGGAGCTTTAGAATTGTAGATTGAATTTTGAATTATAGAAAAAGCGGTGTTTGTGAAAAACATCGCTTTTTTTATGTATAATAATATGAAGTGTTAAAATGATGTTAATTGCAATAAAAAATAAGGAGCTTAAAAATAAAAAATGTACCTTTGCAGTTGAAACGAGAAGTGTAACTATTAACCAACTACTCATTTCTTGTTTAAATATTTATCTAACTTATAGTATCTTATAGTATGAAACGAATAATACTATTACATTGTTTCTTTTTAGCAGCTATATGGGTTGCTACTGCACAAACTTTTGCTGAAAGGTATAAAACTACTGTCAGAGGAGATATGATAGTAGTAGGAAATAATATAATCGGTCCTACCAAAACAGGCGATTATAATGGAGGAGGAGATAATAATGATATTGTTCAGGTATATGTAGATATAGATGATGATCCTACAACATTTAATTCGAGCTCTGCAGAAGTAAAAGATCCTAACCCAGGAGGAAGTTGCCCAAGAAAAGTAAAAAAAGCTTTTCTCTATTGGGCAGGAGGGGGTGAAATAAGTATAAGTAACTCAAATAAGGTAAAGTTTAAAGTAGATAATGGGCCTTATCAAGAAGTAGTAGGTAGTTTATCATTTTCACCACTGAACAATATATATATACATGTGGCTGATGTTACTGATAAACTTACTAATGTAGCGGGTACTTATACGGTAGCTAATGTACAAATACCTAATAGTAGAAAAAATTCTGTAGCAGGGTGGTTGCTTTTTATTGTTTATGAAGACACCTCTAAACCTGCACGTAATATATCTTTATTTGATGGTTATTCATTAGTAACAGAGAGTAATAATCCTCATATTAAGATATCAGGTTTTAAAACAGCACCTGCTCCTCTTCCTGTAAATGCTAAATTTGCTTTTGCTACTTTAGATGGAGATGCAACAGGAACTAAAGATATAGTACGGATAACCACTAATAAAATAACAAACGAAATATTGTCTACTCCAGATCGTCCTGCTAATAACTTCTTTAATAGTACTATTACAGATGAAAATGGTATAAACTACAATCGTAAACCAAAATCTAGGAATACACTTGGTTTTGATGTGGGCATCTTTAAATTAGAAAATACGAATAATCGTATTTTAGGTAATAATACTACTGAAGCAACTTTTTATTTTGCGACTAGAGAAGATTACTATATTCCCTATATGTTAGCTTTTTCAATAGAAGTTATTGAGCCTAATATACTGATGAGCAAACGGGTGTTTAATGCTGCTAACCAAGATGTTACAGGTAAAAATACTATTGCTTTAGGCGAGACTTTACGCTATGAAATAAAATTTCAAAACCAAGGAAATGACAATGCTAAAAACTTAGTTATTACTGACAATATCACTGATAACTTAGAGTCCTCAATTACTAATATAACGCCTTCTGACAATAAGATTACTACTAATTATAATCCTACTAATCGTAAACTTACTATTAATGTACCAGATGAGTTAGTGAAGAAAAATAGTAAGGAATATGCGGTTTCTTTTAATGTAAAAGTAACTGATAAATGCAGTCAATGGAAAAATCCGTGTGCTAATGAAATAAAGAATATAGCTTATGCTTCTTATAAAGGTGAGCTAAATAATACTACTACTTTTACCCCAAAAAGTTCGAGTACACTTTTTACAGCTTGTGGTTCAGGAGTAGAAGGGCCTTCTAATTTTATTGTAGATGTCGATTTTAGCAAATGCGTCTTTAAGAATGATCCTGTTGTACTGTGCCAACCCTCATTGGTACTTACTGCAGCTGCAGGTTTTACGTCTTACACGTGGTCAAAAGTAGGAGATCCCTCTTTTAGCCGTACGGGGGCTGCTATAACTGTTACAGAAGCGGGTACTTATAAGGTTACTAAATCAAAAACAGGTTGTGCTACTATGTATGAAGAGTTTGAGGTAGATTCTAATGATATAGAGGCAGCACACCCTATAGAAAAGAAAATAGTAGACAAAGAAATTTCAGGAGAGATATATGTATGTTCTTCTGATGGTAAGAAATACCCACAAGTATATCTTTGTGGTAAAGATGCTTCTCTCAATATAAAACTGGCAATAGGTAATGCCGAAAGTTATGTATGGGAAAAGATGGCTGCTACTTGCCCAGGCAAAGCAGTAGACTGTCCTGCTAGTCGTCCTTCGCAAGCCAGCTGTTGGTCAGCATTTGGTACTGGAGCTGAGAAAAAAATAACAGCAGCAGGTGATTACAGACTAACAATTACTTATGCAGGAGGCTGTGTTGTTACCTATTATTTTAGAGTTACTAAAGATGATACAGAGCTAAAAGCTACCGTTAAACACGAGGTATGCAATACTAAAGGAAGTATCATTATAGATGCTTTGGGGGCAGGTTTTAAATACGCGCTTAAGCAGAATAACATCATTGTTAAATCTTGGCAAACTAGTCCGGTGTTTAGTGGTTTGAGTGCGGGTATCTACAAAGTATTAGCCACCAATCCAAGTGCTAATACTACAAGTGTAGTAACTTGTATATATGAAATAGAAAAGACAGTACTACAGAAAACGCCTAAGTTAAAACTGACAGTTACTAATCCGCTTTGTAAAGGGGGTAATGGTAGCTTGCAAGTGCAACTTTCTGATGCGCCTTATTATCCTTATACTTATAAGGTATATAAAGATAATATTTCAGGAGCTTTGGTTGAACAAAAAGTGATTACCTCGGCTACTGATGCCGCCGCAACTGGTTTTACAAAAGCATTGCCAGCAGGTATTTATGTAGTAGTAGTAGAAAACAATGATGGTTGTACTATACGTGCTACAGATAAGATAGTAGAGCCTACTTTGCTAAAATTAGATGTAGTACCTCACGATATTATGTGTAGTGGAAGTAGCAATATAGATGTATCAGCGCAAGGAGGCACTAAAGATAGTAATGGTTATACTTTTGAACTTTACAAAGCAGCTGTTTTTGTAGCACGGGCATCTTCACAAGCTTCGCATACTTTTACAATAACTGATAAAGGAGCTTACACTGTGAAAGTGATAGATGCTCACAACTGTACTACAGAGACTACAGTAACAATAAAAGAGCTACCACCGCCTACGATAGGTACTATTAAGTACGTGCTCTATGACTGTGGTACTAAAGGGAAAATAGTATTCCCAGAGCCACAAAGTACAGTTAGTTATACCTATGAGTATAATCTGACAGCTTTTCTACCCACTCATTACACTATACCTAAACAGACAGGCCGCGAGTTTACTAACTTGACACCAGGTCACTACTTTACGCCTCATATCTATTATACTTATGGTGGGCAAACTTGTTCTATAAGTCCTGCGGACATTCAGATACCTGATTTAACCGCTACTGATAACCTCATTGCTTCGGCAGGGGTTGAAAAATTGGTAG
>ERZ773014.1103-NODE-1103-length-17663-cov-6.923444_pt1 | contig 17663 bp, 18 predicted proteins | sample MGYA00580841_ERZ773014 | MGnify/ENA primary metagenome ERZ773014 (study PRJEB29015, sample SAMEA2737989) | human oral metagenome | biome: human oral; feature: human-associated habitat; material: dental | place: China | collected 2067 ...
ACATAATCACTTATAAACAAAGGGTGTGCAAGAAGTTTTTCATAAACTTTTTGCATGCCCTTTTTGCGTGCAAAAATGAACGGATTTTGTATGCAAAACAAGGATTAAATAACTCATAATATAAAATGGTTTTAAGAATATGAAGAAAAAGTATGTAAAGCCCATGTCGCAGATTTTCACGATAGCGACGAATTATGGCCTTTTAGACAGCACTTCGTTTGAAAGTCAGCACGAGAAGCCCCATCATGGCAGCGGACCAGCTCCATCGGGTGGTGCCAAGAAGTGGGGACTCGGTTGGGCTGACGAATCATCCAATGATGACGAAAGTGACGATTTAACCGAAGACGAAGATTTTTAAAGAAAGGATTTCGACAATGAAAAAATTACGATTCAATATCGCCGCCGTAGTGCTGTCAACCATTGCATTGACGTTCTCGGCTTGTGCAGAGAAAGATGCAGCCGAAGAAAACAAAACGGACAAGAACAATGGTATCACCACCACTTTCTTTTCGGGCAACGACGAAACGGCCAGTGCCAAAACGCGTACCTCGCTCGACTATGCTGCCGAGAAATGGTTTTGGGAGGCCGGCGATAAAATCTATGTAAAAGACCGCGACGGCAACTGGCAAGTGAGCAATGCAGTGAATGCGCACACCGAGAACTTTGCTTTCAAGCTGCCCGGCATGTATTCGCCCACGGGCACCATGGTTTATTATTTGGGCAAGAATGGGACGAACGACCAAATCACCATCCCCACCACGCAAAATCAAACCAAACCTAACGCTATTGATGAAATCTCCAATAATGGCGAGTGTGGCGTGGCTGAAGCCGTACCACAATGGAAAGAAGATGGCTTGGCCTTCAAGTTCAAGTTGAAACATCCCGAAGCCATCTTAGCGCTCCAACCTTACACGCAAGACAATCGATTAAAAACGTGTAAGATTACTAAAATTGATATCATCTCAAACAATGATATTGCCGGCACTTTCACCCTCTCTTCGTTAGGGTTGACAGGGGCTGGCAGCAAACAAATCCGGTTAGAAACCAAGAGCGATGCCAGTGGTGCTTTTCCCGATGGTTTCCCACTGAACAACACTGCGGCCAGCCTGGCGACCAATGGGTGTTTCATTGTGATTAAGCCCGGTACACACACGCTCACCATACGCTATTGGGTGAAAGATGCGGTGAATAACATTGAGGGAACCGTCACGCAGAGCTATCCTGCTTTTACCTATGCTGCCAACAGCTACTACGACATGGAAGCCCCTCTCAAAATTAAAGCGTATGCAGGTGATTCTTACTATAGTTGGGATGCTCAGCAAAACTTTTGGGCAGGTTATGAGTGGAACTCGGCCAATCCAAAGCAACCAACTGAAGATAACTATGGAAGCTCGACACAGATACTTACCTATCCTTATATATCAAAACAAGATGGTACAGACGCTCGCAGTTACAATAAAGCTGCAGTAGATGCCGGGGTAGATGCTCAGACACCACTCTTTCAAACGCTTCCCAATGTTAATGAACTGTGTTGGTATAGTTTTGAGGGTGATCCTCGCTGGGACTCAAGCGAACTATGGACCATTATGGGAAAATTGTATCAAGGTGGGTTGTGGTTAAAGAAAAAAGCAACCATCATGCGCGATCACCATATTACCGACCCCAACTATTTAAAGAATGGAGCCATAGACCGTTTTGGGAATTACGTCGATTTTCATGATGGGACAAAACAAACTCCTCAATATGTAATTCCTTCTCATGATATTGTACCAAATGCTTTCGACTATTTCTTTTTACCGGCAACAGGACATTATTCGTGGAGCTCAGGGTGGTTTATTGGGATAGGAAGTGAAGGAGTATATTGGCAACAATCCATCACAATTAATGGTTCTTATAAATACTGCATGCCATTTAGATTTAGTGCCAATTTAATATCTTTCTCGTCTGGCCTATCTATAGATTTCCCGTTTGGACTGCGTGCACAGCCATTTGAATAGACTGGGAAGTAAAATAGTGAGGAAGATTTTAAAGATTAAGTATTAAATCATGCGTTCGGCACCCGCCGAACAATCAAAAACAAGAAAAATGCTCGTTCGGCAGGTGCCGAACGAGTGAAAACGAAAAAAATAGTTGTTCGGCACCTGCCGAACGCATGAAAATGAAAAAAACAAGTGTTCGGCGGGTGCCGAACACGTAAATTTGAGAAAAACAGTCGTTCGGCACCTGCCGACGACCTCTTTTAGTAAATTATTCACTATTAAAATTTTATTTTATGGAACTAAGATCTATTAGACGTGATCGGCTCCAGCACTTGGAGCACTATCAGTTCACCGACCACTTGCTCAGCATGGCCAAGGAGGCGAACGTGGCAAAATTAACCGCTGTGTTGAAACCGTTGGAAGATGCCTTCAAGGACGAGGACGAGGCGGTGTTCCCGCAACGGGGAAACGCGATGAATGCGCAGCTGCGCGAGTTGGACGACCGACGCGACAAGGCCTACTATTCGCTGCAACATGCCGTGGACGCGGGCCTCTACAGCGAGGAGGCGGAAGAGCTGGAGGCGGCGAAACGCGTCAGCGAAATCATGAAACGCTATGCCGGCGTGGCCACGATGAACTATGACAAGGAAACGGGCGGACTGAAAAATCTGCTAGCCGATTTGGCCGAGACCGAGGCTGCAAAAGCCCTGAAGGTGCTGCATGCCGAGGGGGCCGTGAAGCGCATCAGCGACCACAACCAGGCGTTCGACGAGACCTTCCGCGGCAGGTTTGCCGGCGACAAAAAGCTGTACGACATGAAAGCCCTGCGCCGCGTCACCGACAAGGCCATCGATGCTGTGGTGCGCCGCATCGATTCGTTGGACGACCTCGAGCCGTCGGCGGCCATCACCGCGCTGATCAACCGCTACAACCAGTTGGTGGACAACCGCCACACGCTGCTCAAACAGCGCGAGACGTCGAATGCGAAGGCCAATGCGGCGAAAATCGAAGACCAACGCAAGATGCTCACCCCGCTGTTCGATGATTTCGCAAAGATATTGGGCGTGGCCGCCGAAGCGGTACATTATTCGGGCGAGAGCCGCGGCTCGGGCGCTTCAAAATGCTATCGCCTGACCATCGACGGCCGTTCGTCCAGCGTTTGGGTGAAGGTGAGCCGCAAGAAATTGGTTGAGGTGGCCGAGTCGGAAGTGCCCAAGGCGAAGAACGGCGGGAAGAAGAATGGCGGCTCTGATAACGGCGGAAACGGCAGCGGCTCTGGTAACGGCGGAAACGGTGGCGGTTCCGGTAACGGCAGCCAAGGTGGTGGTTCCGGTAGTGGTGGTTCGGGTAGCGGCAGCGGCTCGGGCAATCCCGGTGGTAACAAACCCGGCGGCAGTGGCCAAGGCGATGCCACAATCACACCAAAGAAATAGCTTGCTTTAAAACAAAAGGGCATCATCTCGATGCCAGTTTGCATACACAACTTGTTTTAAAGAATGGGGGCGGGAGTGCGCGATGCATTTCCGCCCCCGATGTGTGTTTAAAGCAACAGGCGAAGGAAAGAGTCTATTCCAATCACCTCAACCCGTGGGAAATCTATGTTTTTCAGTGCATCGAAGTGCTTGTCTTCCGTGACGATGAAACGTGCATTGGCTGCAATGGCACAATCTACAAACTTGTTATCGTCGGCATCAGCAGCAATAAGGCCAAATTTAAAATAGGGCGTAAAACAGCGTGTATTGTCGCTACTAATAAGGATATTCAGCACGTCGTTGGCAATATCTTCACCCCAAAAACGGCTAATAATCTCGGCATATTCGGCCATGATCTCATTGGAGACACACAGGATGTAGTCTCCTTGCAGAAAAGAGCGCCACACTTGATGATAGGGACTCTTTTCGGGGAGGGAGAGGATGAGGCAATTGGTGTCGAGAACAATATATTCCATCAATGATCCGTATGCGTGCGTAGGTGCATGTGTTTAATTTCTTCTAACTTCTCGGGGGTGATGATGCCGGCCTCCCAAAGGGTGTTGAGTTTGCCGTTTAATTTTTGTTGATAGAAATCCACCAACACCGTTTTCAGCTCGCTTAAGCGTTGTGGCGAGTCATTTTGCGCGAATAGTTTCAGCAGATATAACTGCGTGGTATTCAAACCTGCTTGTTTTTCCATCGTTGTTGTTATGTTTTGTATGTGGGGCAAAGATAGGCTTTTCCATTCATCATTCCAAATAATCCATCATCTTTTTCCATTAGGTGCGCGTTTCATAAGGAGGATTGCGCGTGGGCAGTTGATGTCGTTTGGGCAGATTGTGTGTGGGACGGTTGGTTTCATTGGGTGGATTGCGCACGAATGTATGATTGAGAGGAGAAAATCAGTCTGTAATGGACTACACGTTGCAGCAACATTCCGTTAGAAAGTTCTCTCGGGGGCATTGGTGTTTGCATGCTTGTTGGTGGGTTTCGTTGCGCTTTCTTTCGGTTTTCCCTGCGCATCGAATAGACCGTAAGTGGTACGCAACACGCGGAACTCCGTGCGGCGGTTGAGCTGATTGCACACTTCTTGCTGCGCTTTGTCTAACGAGGCAATGAAGGTTTCGCTGAGCACATCGCCTGCTTTGAGCCACGGATAGCGCTCGGTGAGTTTCAGCGGCACGATTTTCGGCTTCGATTTTCCATAGCCCACGGCCGTTAGTCGGTCTGCCTGGATGCCGTGTGCGACGAGATAGTGTACCACATTTTCGGCGCGCTGCTGCGACAAGCGTTGGTTGTAGGCTGCCGAACCACGGTCGTCACAGTGGGCCGAGAGTTCGATGGTGACGTGTGGATTCTCATTCAGCAGGGTCACCAATTGGTCTAAGGCAGCGGTAGATTGGGGCAGCAGGGTGGCTTTGTCGAAGGCGTAGAAGATGTTGTCGATGAGCACGGGCGCTTGGATGGAGGCCAAGGGAAATTGCAGTGTGTAGACCTTTGCGCTGTCGATGGTGTCGATGTGCAGTGCTTCCTGGTGGTTGAGGAAACCATCGCAGGTGGCTAACAGCAGATAGTCGACGCCGGGTTTCACTACTTTGGTGAACGCCCCGTTGCCGTGCACACTCAGCTTTTCGTTCGTTCCGTCATTGCCCACGAGGTAGACTTGCGCCTGTGGCAGCTCGTAGCCATCGCGCTCGTAGACCCAGCCCTGAATGGTTTGCGTGACGTCGGGACATTCGAAGCGGTAGAGATGGTCGTAGCCGCGCGCATCGTTGCGGTTGGAGGCGAAGAAACCGCGCATGTGGCGGCCTTCGAAAGTCATGCCGAAATCGTCGGCCGAGCTGTTGACGGGCGCAGGCAGACGGTTGATTTCTATTTCATGGTGCGGTTTAGACATGGCGCAAAATAGATCCAAGCCGCCCAGGCCCGGGTGCCCGTCGGAAGAGAAATAAAGGTCGCCATTGGCGCGAAAGGTGGGAAACATTTCGTTGCCCGGCGTGTTGATGGGCGCGCCAAGGTTTTCGATAAAGCCAATGCCTGTGGGCGTTAGCTGCGCACGCCACAAGTCGAGTCCGCCCTGTCCGCCTGGTAAATCCGACACGAAATAAAGCCATTTGCCATCGGGTGAAACGGCAGGATGGGCAAATGTGGCAAGCGTGTCACGTGAGAGACGTAGTGGCTGCGGATTGCTCCAGGTAGCATCGTGGCGCTGGGCTGTCCAGATCTGTGCGTAACGCGGTTGCGAGGGATGGGTGGTGCAGCGCGTGAAATACATCGTTTGCCCATCGGGTGAAAAGGCGCAAGCGCCATCTTCGTAGGCCGAATTGACCGCGCCAACCATGGGTTCGGGGCGGCTCCATGTGCCTTTGTCGTTTAGCTTTGTGAAAAAGATGTCGCAGCTTTTGGCGCCCGTCACGCCGTTGAGTTCATTGCCTAAAGCCGTTTTGCGCGACGAAGTGAAATAAAGTTGGGTGGCATCGCCCGGCAACAGCATGGGTGCATAGTCGGCTTGCGGCGAATTGAGCGATGTCATCGGCTTCACGCGGTAGTGGCTTTTCTGCGCTTTCCACGCTGCCGCTTGTTGTGCTGACAGTAGGCCGTTGCGCCAAAGCGGGTCGTTGGGTAGTGAGTCTTTCAAGGCTTCGAAGGCGCGCATGGCATTTTGATATTGGCCAGCCTTGAGCAAAAGACGTGCGAAAGTGAGGCGGTCGTGCAATGTGGGCTGTCCGTAGCGCAAGCCCGTTTGGTAGGCAGCGAGTGCGCGTGGTGTAGCGTTGAGCCGGTTGTAGCAGCGTGCCATTTGCAATGAAACTGCGCCTTTGCGTGCCTTCTCCTTGGACGGCAGCTGCTGATAGACTTTGCGATAGGCAGCCGCCGCATCGGCATATTCGCCTATTTGCCAAAGTTTATCGGCCTTTCGCAGCGTTTGGTCAACACCGCAAGCGCAGCAGAGGCAAGCCAGCAATAGAGAGAGCAATGTGCGTGTGGTAGACATCGGCTATACTTTTGCGTCGGTTTTAAAGGGCAAAACGAACTTGCAACCCGCCTGCCATTGGCTGCATCCGTAGGCAGTGCGCCCCTTAATGATTTGCCCTTTGCCGCAAAGGGGGCAGGGCTGTCCGATGAGACTGTCAGAGGGTGTTAGTGCGACGGCCTTTTTCTTTGCGGCAACAGATGATTCCTTTTTTGTCGAACGTTTCTTAGTCGGCTTTTTCTTCTCTTCTTCTGTGATGATGGTGACGCGGCGATTACTATTGTCGCGCAGCACGTCGGTCACAATGTTGGTGATTTGTTGCTTCAGTTCGGCAATGAATTGCGCAGCATTATAGCGCTGATGCTCAATGTCGCGGAGCTTTTTTTCCCAAATACCCGTTAGCTCACAGCTTGTGAGTAGCTTTTCGTGAATCATGTCAATAAGTTCGATACCCGTGGCGGTCGCGACCAAATTCTTGCGTTCGCGGCGAATGAAATGGCGTTTGAAGAGTGTCTCAATGATGCTTGCGCGACTTGATGGACGCCCAATTCCATTCTCCTTAAGTGCCAAACGTAGTTCCTCATCGTCGACAAACTTGCCCGCCGTTTCCATGGCACGCAGCAGTGTTGCTTCGGTGTAGAACTTTGGCGGTGTGGTTTGTTTCTCAGTCAATGTGGGCGTGTGCGGGCCACTTTCCCCTTTCTTAAATGCAGGAAGTACGCCCATTTCGGGTGTTTCGCCGTCGGAATTCTCTTTGCCGTCGGCATGCTGATAGAGCGCGCGCCAGCCGGGTTCGAGAATTTCTTTGCCCGATGTTTTAAACGCAATGCCATCTACCTCACCTTGAACGGTCGTGGTGGCAAATTTGCAATCGGGATAGAACACGCTGATGAAACGCATGGCAATGAGGTCGAAGACGTTTTGTTCGCGCTGTGTCAGTCCCATCACCGGCACGCCCGTTGGGATAATGGCGTGGTGATCGGTCACCTTGCTGCTGTCAAACACCTTTTTGCTCTTCGGTAATTGCTTGCTGATGGCCGCCAACTGATGAATGGGCGCTTTGTATTTGGGCTGGCTATCTATCTTCGATTGGCTGAGTCCATTCAGTATTTGCGGGCACTTGGGATAGATGTCCTCGCTGAGATATTGCGTGTCGACGCGCGGATAGGTGGTGAATTTGCGCTCGTAAAGTGTTTGAATGAGGTTGAGTGTGTCTTCTGCGGAATAGCCAAATTTGCGGTTGCAATCCACCTGCAGCGAGGTGAGGTCATACAAAAACGGTGGCGCTTCGGTGCCTTTCTTTTTTTGTACGCTCGTGATTTGCATGGGCTTTCCTTCGATGGTTGCGAAAGCTTGCTCGCCCTCCTCGCGACTTAGAAACTTGCCCGAGGTGGCCGTAAATTGCACATCGCGATAAATCGTGGCCAACACCCAATAAGGCTCGGGCTTGAAGTTGTCAATCTCTTTCTGTCGGTTCACTATCAATGCCAACGTGGGGGTTTGCACGCGACCAATGCTGAGCACCTGTCGGTTCTGTCCATACTTCAGCGTGTAGAGGCGCGTTGCATTCATTCCCAGCAGCCAGTCGCCAATGGCACGGCTCAATCCGGCAAGATAAAGCGGTTCATATTGTTGCTGATCCTTGAGCGAGGCAAAGCCTTGCTTGATGGCTTCGTCGGTCATCGATGAAATCCAAAGTCGTTTCACGGGGCATTTGACGTTAGCCTTTTGCATGACCCAACGTTGAATGAGTTCGCCCTCTTGTCCCGCATCGCCACAGTTGATAATCTGATCGGCGGCTGCAAATAGTTTCTCGATGATAGCGAATTGCTTGGCTATACCATCGTCGGGAATGAGCTTAATGCCAAATCTGCTCGGTATCATGGGCAATGCGCCCAAGCTCCAATGCTTCCAGTTCTCTTGATAATCATTGGGTTCTTTCAGCTCACACAGGTGTCCAAAGGTCCAGGTCACCTGGTAACCATTCCCTTCCATGTAGCCATTCTTCGCTTGATTAGCACCAAGAATGTGTGCAATATCCCTTGCCACACTGGGCTTTTCGGCGATACAAACAATCATATTTCTTTTCGTACTTAGGCTTGCAAAGTTACGAAGAATTGTTGATAAAGTTGTCGCGTGACAAGAATAGCCGCGATATTGCCGCGCGATTCCTGTCATTTTCGTGGCGAATATGCGCGATATTTCCACGCAAATTGGCGCATTGCTTGAAAAAAGAACCGACTTTTGCACCTACTTAAGATTTACTTTGTACCTTTGTATCCCAATCATAAATAAGGTAGGAGCATCATGAGCAAATTGAAGATAGAAATAGATTACGATTTCTGTCAATGGAGCGAACTAAGTGAACAGGATAAACAGCTGATTAAACACGCCAAAGAAGCTGTCCGCAACAGCTATGCCAACTATAGCCATTTTCATGTGGGCGCGGCGTTGCAGCTTCACGATGGGCGCATCGTCATCGGTGCCAATCAAGAGAATGCCGCATTCCCGTCTGGACTTTGTGCAGAGCGTGCCGCCATATTTGCAGCACAGTCACAAGCTCCCGAGCAAGCGATTGATGCTATCGCAGTGGCGGCACACAACGAAGAAGCCTTTCTCAACGACCCCATCTCTCCGTGCGGCGCTTGCCGACAAGTCATGCTCGAAATGGAGGATCGCTACAAGCAAAATCTGCGCGTCTTGCTCTATGGGACCGCCGGAATCTACGTTTTTAAGAGCGTCAAAGACCTCATGCCTTTCGCCTTTGTCGATGAGAATATGCGAAAATAGCGCAAGAAGATTGATTTTTTACAAAACATTATGAAAGTAGGACTGTTTGTTCCTTGCTACGTCGATGCGATGTATCCCGAAGCGGGCATCGCAACCTTCAAATTATTAAAGCATTTTGGTATCGAGGTGGTTTACCCCGAGAAACAAACTTGTTGCGGTCAGCCCATGGGTAATGCCGGGTTTGAAGACATGGCCGAGCCCTTGGCCAAGAAGTTTAACGATATGTTTACTGATGTCGACTACGTTGTAGCCCCATCCGCGTCGTGCGCCTCGTATGTGAAGTTCTTCCATCCGCGCTTGCTCAAGGGCGAGCACCCCTGTCTTGCCTCCGCAAAGACCATGGACATCGTCGCGTTCTTGCATGATGTGCTCAAGATTAAAGCGCTGCCCGGAAGTTTCCCACATGTGGTCAGCGTGCACAACAGCTGTCACGGCGTGCGCGAGTTGCGTCTCTCCGCACCTTCCGAGGAGCACATCGCGCCCTATAATAAGATTGTCGATCTCTTAAAACTGATGAAGGACATCACTGTGCGCGAGCCCGAACGCAAGGATGAGTGCTGCGGCTTCGGTGGGATGTTTGCTATCGAGGAGCCCGCTGTGTCGATTCGCATGGGCGAAGACAAGATTGAACGGCATATCGCTACGGGAGCTGAATATGTCACCGGTGCCGACAGTAGTTGCCTCATGCACATGGCTGGTATTGCCAAGCGCAAGAAGAAACCCATACAGTTTGTGCATGTCAGCCAGATTCTGGCCGCTGGATTATAACAGAATGTAGACCAAGAAGAAACGAGCAATGAGTACACTACATGCAAAGAATGCTGCGGCATTCAACAAAAACCCCGAGAAGGTGACGCGCCACGACAAGACGTTCTGGAAGGTGCGCATGGACCACGACGCCGCAGCTGCGCAACTGCCCGAATGGGAAGCGCTGCGCGACTTGGCCAGTAAGATTAAAAAACACACCATCACGCATCTTCCCCACTACTTAGAGCAGTTCACCGCAAACTTAGAATCGCGCGGCGTCATCGTACATTGGGCAGCCGATGCCAACGAATTCAACGGCATCGTGCTTGATATTTTGCGCGCACACAACGTGAAGAAGCTCATCAAGTCCAAGTCGATGCTTACCGAGGAGTGTGCGATGAATCCTTATCTCATCGGGCAGGGTATCGACGTTGTCGAAGGCGATTTAGGCGAACGCATCGTGCAACTCAAGAAGCAACGCCCCAGTCACATCGTCATGCCTGCGCTCCACTTGACGCGCGAAGAGGTGGGCGACCTTTTCGAAGCAAAGGGCATCTCGCACGCAAAAGGAAACAACGATCCGAGCTATCTAACACATTGCGCGCGCCTCAGTTTGCACCATGAGTTCATGGAAGCAGAGGCCGGCCTCACAGGATGCAACTTTGGGGTGGCCGACACAGGCGACATTGTGGTGTGCACCAACGAAGGGAACGCCGACATGGCCACCTCGATACCCAAACTCCACATTGTGGCGATGGGCATAGAGAAGCTTCTGCCCAATTATGAGAGTCTGGCGGTCTTCCATCGCTTGTTGGCGCGTTGCGGCACGGGACAGCCCGCCACCGCATTCACCTCGCACTTCCGAAAGGCACGTCCGGGAGGAGAAATGCACGTGGTGCTGGTCGATAACGGGCGCAGTAACATCTTAGAAAGCGAGGAGCACCGGCAAATCCTGCAATGTATTCGTTGCGGAGCCTGCATGAACACCTGCCCCGTCTATCGGCGTAGCGGCGGACACAGCTATACCTACGTCATCCCCGGTCCGATAGGCGTCAGTCTTGGCATGATGCACAATCCCACGTTTGAGTACAACAACGTAAGCGCCTGCTCGCTCTGCTTGAGCTGTGATAGCGTCTGCCCAGCCAAGGTGGCGCCCGGAAGCCAAATTTATATCTGGCGCCAAAGCTTGTTGCAGATTGGAAAGGCCGATCCGCTGAAGCGCGAAATGTCCGTTGGGATGGACGTGCTCTTTGAGCACCCCGGCCTTTATCAGGCGGCGCTGCGCATGGCGCCTTTGGCCAACCTCGTACCCGATTCGATGACCCATTTCACGCGATTGAACCCTTGGGGCATTGGGCATGCGAAGCCCGAGTTTGCCAAGAAGTCCTTCCATCAGTTGTGGAAAGAAGGAAAGGTGGATGGGATGAAACACAAAAAGAAGTAACCGATGAAAAAGGAAGAATTTCTGAAACGCCTGCGCAGCAAGCAAGTGACGCCGTTCGATATGCCAGCTATCGACCTCAATCCGCTCACGTTCGACGACGTTAAGCGCAAGTTCATTGAAACCTCGAAAGCTGTCGGCGGACAAGTGATAGAGGCCGCAGCCGGCGACGACCTCAACGCCATCATTCGGAAGGCCTACCCCAATGCCAAGCGCTTTGCCAGCAACGTGGCGGGCATCAGCGCCGACATCAATCCCGACAGCGTGGCCGAAGCGGCCGATTTAGATGGTACGGATGTGGGCATCGTGCAAGGTGCGCTGGGTGTCGCAGAGAATGGTTGCATTTGGGTGCCGCAGACGATGAAGGAGAAAGCCGTGTGTTTCATCGCCGAGAACCTTGTGATTTTGCTCTCAAGCAAGGCGCTCGTGAGCAACATGCACGAGGCCTATCGCCGCATCGAGATGACCGACTACGGCTTCGGTACGTTTATCAGCGGTCCCAGCAAGACGGCCGACATCGAGCAAGCGCTGGTCATGGGCGCGCAGGCGAGCCGTTCGACCACGATTGTGTTGATTGACCTGGAATGAGCGACAGATGCGCCCTTACGGAACAACACGGGCAGATACCATGCATTCCGTAACAATTCTCATCAAACAATGCTGCGTTTCATTACCGCGACAAGGTTTCACCTTCGATAGATATGTGCGGAAGCTCCGCAAGCATTATTTTTTACGTTTTGCTATTTGCATAGACTATGCAAGCACTATTTTTTACGTTTTGCCATTTGCATAAGCTATGCAAGCACCATTTTTTGCGTTTTGCCATTTGCATAAGCTATGCAAGCACCATTTTTTGCATTGTGGCTCTCCATCCACGGGTAAACACGATTTTGCTGCTCCACGCAATAGGCTAAACCATGCGTCGTTCGGTTTGGAAGATGGTATAGACGGCCGTGAAAAGCACCGCAAGAATGCTGACATAGACGCTCAACATCACTAATTCATTCCAAAAGATGGAATGCAAGAAGGACAAAATACGCGCCGGAAGATGCCAGGAAATGCGATACAGCGTCGTCCAGGTGATGGTTGAGAGCACATAAACCACAATGGCGATGCTGCACAGCATTGTCCACACCGTCGACAACCATCGTCCACGCGAGGGCGGAAGACGCTGCATTACCCGCGAAGAAAAGCCCTCGTCGGCTATTGTTTGGGGCACTCGTTCTGTGAGAAATTGCTTCAATAAGCGTTCATTTTGTTCGTTATCCATCATATCCATTTTGTTTCAAATAAGCCGTTAATTTTTTCTTTCCACGCGACAAATGACTCTTGATTGTTCCTTGCGCCATGCCCGTTATCGCTGCTATCTGCTCAATGCTCTGCCCGTCTACCAGCTGTAAGGTGATGCAAAGGCGCTCGTTCGCAGACAGCACCTGCATAGCCTGTTGCAAATCCAATCGCAATCCGGTGTGCAACGTTTCGCTGCGGTGCTGTGCTGCGGCTGAAGTATCGACATCTTCGGTGATTTTCCGCCGCCGCACATCGTCGTAGAATGTGTTATAGGCAATGCGATAGAGCCAAGTCGAGAAACGTGAAAGTCCCCGAAAATGCGTGATGTTCACATAGGCTTTTACAAACGTTTCTTGCGCTAAATCGTCGCTCAGCGCCACATCGCCGCCCGTTTGCAGCAGAAAGAAGCGCCGAATGGATGACTGATATTTCACAACCAACTGGTCGAAAGCCCGTCGGTTGTGCAACACAGCCACCTGCGTCACGAGCGCAATGTCGTCAAAAGCCTTCACCTTATTTTATATTTGTGGGTCAAACGTATCGTCTGCTTTTTCCTCTTCAGCAACCTTGGGGGCAGCATCGGCAGGCTTTTCAGCAACAGGCGGCTGCGGCACATCGCGTTCAGCCTCCAGCTGTTTCTGCACACCGCGCCTAATCACTAATTGCCCGATGCCCATAAATATCACCAACGCACCCACGCCAAAGAGCGCAGCGTTCCTTAAACACAAAGCTAAAACCATCAAACCTGCGCCCACAAAGATTTGGCGCACCCCCTTTTCCCATTGCTTTTGGTTGTAATAGACATTCCATTTCCCCGCCGTGGGCAGCGAAGATAGTGGATAGCCCTTCTCTATCGCCTTTTCGGCCAGAAGCACATTGTCGTTGTGTCGCTTGATGAAATAGCGAATCAGCATGATGATGACCACAAAAGGCATCACGAAAATTATGCATAAGAGAAAGGCTGCAAATAGAGCATTGACGATTTGTCTGTCGCTAAACATGCGAGAAAGGAAGTTTGAACCAAAATCGTCATCCAAATCATCTGTGACCACATGCTGCTTGCCGGCTTGTCCTGTTGCAGCCGCAAGCAATGAGTCGGCTTCATCTTTAGCCACACTGGTCGTGTCAGAGTAGGCTTCAACGCCTTTATCTTGCGCCGCTTTAGCCTGCTTACTCACCATCTCTTGCCGTGGCACTCTGCGATGCTTATGCGGGAAAGCCATCGTCATCGAAGCACATCCAAAAGCCAACAAGGCTACGAATAAAATCTTTTTCATATCGTTTTATTTTTAAATTCTTTCCAATGGTTTGATGAAACCTACAGGCGTTTAGTTGCAAAGGAACGAAAAAATTTTTAATTTTGCACGCAACAGCAATCGTTTCAATATGCAACTTCCCGACGATTTTATCCGCTCCACGCGCCAACTCATGGGCGATGCGCTCTATGCTACGTTGGAAGCAGGGTTCAACGCTAATCCTTTGGTGAGCATTCGGATTAATCCTTTCAAACTCAAAGCCGGCACTTTTGACGTGCATGGCGTTGAAAGCCCTGTACCATGGTGCCCCAATGGATTCTATTTGGCCGAGCGACCCAACTTCACTTTCGACCCCATGTTGCATCAAGGGCTTTACTATGTGCAGGAGGCGGCATCGATGTTTATCGATTATGTGGTGCGCAATGTGGTTCAACAACCCGTGCGCATGCTTGACCTTTGTGCGGCACCCGGCGGAAAATCGACCTGCGCCTATAGTGCGTTGCCAGCGGGAAGCGTGCTCTTCAGCAACGAACCGATGCGCCAACGGGCACAGGTATTGAACGAGAATATCCTGAAATTTGGCGTGCCCCATTGCTTTGTCACCAACAACTATGCACACGATTATCAAAAGAGCCGTCTGCTGTTCGATGTCGTTTTGGCCGATGTGCCCTGCTCGGGCGAAGGCATGTTTCGCAAAGATGCGGGTGCCATTGCCGATTGGAGCCTTGCAAAAGTGGCCGAATGTACGGCTTTACAGCGCGAAATCATCACAGACATCTGGCCCTGTCTTAAGCCCAACGGTCTGCTGATCTACTCCACTTGCACCTTCAATGCACACGAGAACGAGGAGAATGTGGCGTGGATTGCCAAACACTTGGGGGCAGACTTCGTCTCTGTTCCTGTGCCTGAAGCGTGGCACATCACGGGAAGTCTCATCGACAACCATCCTGTCTATCGTTTCATTCCTGGCAAAACGCAAGGTGAGGGTCTGTTCATGGCTGTGCTGCGCAAGCGCAATACATCCGAAACAGAGGGCATCTTTGCCGAAAGTTATGCGCAACAGCCCATTTCTTCTAAAGCCTTAGCTGCCCTCAACGTGCTCTCACATGGTCCGTTGCCCGATGAAATCAAAGGTAAGACGGCGCTGCCTCATCAGTCGAAAGCGCTCTCAACACAGTTCGACACTGCGGCATTTCCGCAGATTTCGGTGTCCTATGCCCAAGCCATTGCTTATCTCCGAGGCGAAGCACTCACTCTTCCTACCGATACACCGCGTGGCATCGTGGTGCTTTTCTACGAAAATCGCCCTTTAGGGTTCGCGAAAAACGTGGGCAACCGCGCCAACAATCTCTATCCACAAGCGTGGAAAATTAAAAGCACACACCTACCCGACACGCCACCATGTATCATTCAACACAGGTAAATCTGATTGCTGCTGTGGCTAAAAACCGCGCCATCGGCTATCAAAATCAATTATTATTTCACATCGAGGCCGACTTGAAACGCTTTAAAGCCCTCACCCTTCATCATCCCATTATCATGGGAAGGCACACATTCCTCTCGCTACCTCACGGACCACTTCCCCAGCGGAGAAACATTGTTTTAAGCCAAACAGTCCCTGCTTTTGATGGCTGCGAAGTAGCAACCTCATTAGAAGCTGCACTGCAACTATGTGCTCATGTCCCCGAAGTGTTCATCATTGGTGGCGCATCTGTTTATCAACAAGCCATGCCCTTTGCCGACAAACTCTATCTCACAGAGGTCGATGTCACGCCCAAACAAGCCGATGCTTTCTTTCCACCCTTCACCGATTGGGTGCTCACCAACCACGAACATTTCCCTAAAACACCCGCATCACCTGCTTTTTCCTTCAATGTTTATGAAAAATAAGAGCGTTATTCCATTTGATATTTCATAATTTTGTTTTCATAAGTCCTAAGTCCCATCCTATTCAGAGGCACGCCTTTCTATAGGAGGAGGAAATGGCATATAAACCAAAGTATCCTTAAAATACTTATTCTCTATGATAATCCTTTCATTGCTAATTTTCGTTACCCTATATTCTATTCCACCTATATTAAGAACAGAATCACGAACTACCGACCACTTCTCAACAAGTAAAGCATCGCCACCATCATACTTGCTCATAGCACAGCTCTTATAAGGCTTTATAAAAACAAACCATTTGCCATGCCTATCAAAATAATAAAATGTTTGTGACCTACCCTTATCTGGTATTCTTTTCCAATATTTATAGTCTTTCCCTGCAACGACAAATTGCAGATCATCCTTTTTACAGGATGCCAATATAAATATTATCATGCAAAGCCCCATACAGGTTAGATATACCTTTCTCATACTGTTTTTTTCGCTATGGGCATTTCTTGTATCACTTTTCCATCTATCAATTTCCCATTTTTATGTTTGTTTCTCTTTACACCATCGCTTCCCCATGTCCCCCATTGTTTGAAAAAGAAAGCACAGTTTTGTACTTCAACCTGCTTCATGATGTGGGTTACCCAATCTAATTTCATAGGACGTGCTCTTGGACCGCTCTCACCTCCTACAATCACCCAATCTATACCCTCCAAATTCATTTCTCCTAAATCTTCCAACAGCGGCTCACAAGACAAGAACTTCACTTGAGCATCAATCTTTCTAAGGTAGTCCATTCTGAACTTTGTAGCCTCACACTCTACCGTTACACCCAACCATACATTCCTTGGGACTTCTCTTGACGCGAAATAGTCTACCATCCTCTCGGCACGCTTAGTAAGAATTTGGTAACGATGCTGAGGAGTAAGTCGAATCGTCGCCATGATTTTGTCTACAAATTCAAATGGAACATCTTCATGAAAAATGTCGCTCATGGAACAAACGAAGATGTTATGACCAGCTTTCCAATGTACAGGTTCTTCTAAAGCCTTTTCATGCAAGGTCAATTTAAAGCCATTCCTGTATTTGTCAAGCCCCATATTTTTTATCCGATTGGCCATTGCTTCCGCATAACAGTGCGCACAACCAGCAGACTTTTTAGTACACCCTGTTATCGGATTCCACGTTTTATCTGTCCATTCTATTTTTGTTGTTCTCATTTTGATTTCTTTGAAATAATCTGTTGTGCGATTTTCATTGCATTTTTATTGTTCGAAGCAAACACAAAATGGAAAATGGGTACACCTTTTGTATTTGTCATAACGAGAGGATTTTCAGTTACATAGGGGAAAAGTGTCTTGAGCCTTTCTACATAAAGTTCTGCAATTCTCTTTATCGGTTCTTTTACCTTTTCCATTTTCTCTATTTCACCAAAAAGTGTTTTATCCGTTTTCTTTGTATAAAATCTACTTTCTATCTCAGACTTAGTTAAGCCGAAGTATTGTTTCAGTTTCTCTATATGCTTCAGCGAACCATCACGCTCCAAAAGACGATTGATAATGACTCCGGATGGAACAAGTATCCACAAATCTACGGAAGCTCCCTTTAATGCGGCTATAGTTTCCCAATCTAAATTCATTCCAAAGGGATCCAACAAGACCAATCCTTTTATTTTCTCATTGGCAATAAGACATTCCCCCATCCTTTTGGTAATACTATTGGCATCCGTATTCCTAAAAGTTAGATTTTTTCCTTGGTTTGAATAAGGGTGTAACTTCTCCTTTAATTCATCATTAGCCGACTTGTCTAAATCTACGAAATAATAATAATCAAATCCTC
>ERZ773014.1104-NODE-1104-length-17639-cov-8.237261_pt1 | contig 17639 bp, 14 predicted proteins | sample MGYA00580841_ERZ773014 | MGnify/ENA primary metagenome ERZ773014 (study PRJEB29015, sample SAMEA2737989) | human oral metagenome | biome: human oral; feature: human-associated habitat; material: dental | place: China | collected 2067 ...
ACTGTGGGCCTCACCTCCGGCGCGTCCGTGCCCGAAATCCTCGTGCGCGAGGTCATTGAATGGCTGCAGGAGCATGGTTTCCCCACCGTCGAGGTGGCACGCACCGAAACCGAATCCACGACCTTCGCGCTGCCCCGCGACCTGCGCGCCGACCTCAAGAAGGCCGGCATGGCGCCCGCGCGTCCTCACGCGCCCCGCGTCGCCGGGCCAAACCACACGAAGTAGGGCAACACCTCCGGGCCTGCTCCGATAGGATGGGGGCGTGTCTCTTACTATCGGTATCGCCGGACTGCCCAACGTCGGCAAGTCCACCCTGTTCAACGCCCTGACCCGCGCGACCGTGCTCGCCGCGAACTACCCCTTCGCGACCATCGAGCCCAACGTCGGCGTCGTCCCCCTGCCCGACCCGCGCCTGAACAAGCTCGCGGAGATCTTCGGCTCCCAGCGCATCCTGCCCGCCACCGTGTCCTTCGTGGACATCGCCGGCATCGTGCGCGGCGCCTCCGAGGGTGAAGGCCTGGGCAACCAGTTCCTCGCCAACATCCGCGAGGCCGACGCGATCTGCCAGGTCACGCGCGCCTTCTCCGACCCCGACGTCGTGCACGTCGACGGCAAGGTGGACCCGGCCTCGGACATCGAGACCATCAAGACCGAGCTGATCCTCGCCGACATGCAGACGATCGAGAAGCAGATCCCGCGCCTCGAGAAGGAGGTGCGCGGCAAGAAGACCGAGCCGATCGTCCTCGAAACCGCCCGCCAGGCTCTCGAGCTGCTGGAGCGCGGCGAGCTGCTGTCCGGCCCCGAGGGCGCCAAGCTGGATCAGGACGCGCTGCGTTCCTTCCAGCTCATGACGTCGAAGCCCTTCATCTTCGTGTTCAACATGGACGCCGCCGAGATGGACAACGAGGAGATGAAGGACGAACTGCGCGCCCTCGTCGCCCCTGCCGAGGCCATCTTCCTGGACGCCCAGTTCGAGGCCGAGCTGGTCGAACTGGACGACGAGGACGCCCGCGAGATGCTCGCCGAATCCGGCCAGGACGAGTCCGGCCTGGACAAGCTGGCCCGCGTCGGCTTCGACACCCTCGGCCTGCAGACCTACCTCACCGCCGGTGAGAAGGAAGCGCGCGCCTGGACGATCCACAAGGGCGACACCGCCCCCAAGGCCGCCGGCGTCATCCACACGGACTTCGAGAAGGGCTTCATCAAGGCCGAGGTCGTCTCCTACGACGACCTGGTCGAGGCCGGCTCCATGGCCGCCGCGAAGGCCGCCGGCAAGGTCCGCATGGAAGGCAAGGACTACGTCATGGAAGACGGAGACGTGGTGGAGTTCCGCTCTGGACTAACGTCTGGTGGGAAGAAGTGATCCTCCCAGGCTGGGCTAGCACCTGGCTGGGGTTGAGCCTTCAGGACTGGGAAGCTATATTACAAATCATTCTAGGAATCGCTGGAGTCTGGGCGCTTCTAGCGGCGTTTTTTAGACGGATCAGAAGGCGAATCGACGCGCTGCCAGTGACGGCGGAGTTTGGTTTCACGGGCGACAGTATTGTTGATGCCGATGGTGGCCGCTGGGCAATGATGTGGCTGCGGAATACTGGCGTATGGGCGTATGTACATGATGTGCGTTGGGGCGAAGGCACGTACGACTTTTTTGTTCCGGAGAAGAAGCCGAAGGTAGCGAGCATTGGTGAAATTGGATCGTTACCTCGGGAGCTGAGATCGCTCAGTGAGCAAGAGTTGCGGCATAGGGAGGGCGTGTTCAAGCCGCAATATCTTCGCGGTAAGAAGAGGATACTGTTCTATGTTTCCTGTCCGCCAGAGCTCGTAGAGTTCACGCTAGTCGCAACGATGGGTATTGGACGGTGGGGGCGCAAGAGATCTATACCTAGTGAAGGACTCGATGTGCCGAATCCTGAAGGCCCGGCTAGAGCCGAGCCGGTTCACTTCCCGTGGTGAGGGCCTGGCGAGTCGTCGTGAACGCCTGGCTAGTCTGCTGAGGTGTGAGGGGAGCAGCGAACCGGGCCGCCGGGCTACGTAGGGCCGCGTCGATGACGTGGCCGGGCTGAAAGCGTAAAGTTGCGCCCACCGCCTGGCTGAAACAGGGCAGAAATAAAGGCGTACCCGGTTCTTTCTGTGCAATTCCAATGAAAAGTGCGTTTTCGATGTCGAACGGGTACGCCTCATTTAATCTTTTATATCTCTATTTTTAATATTTCCCCCGCGAAAGATTATAGAAAGCGTACCCGTTTTGGCTTAGAAATCGACTTTTTGTTGGAATAACGAGGAAAGAACCGGGTACGCTTTTGCTCGAACGGGTACGCAAAGAGACGCCCGGACTCGATGCCAGGCGTCTCTCAAAATCTGGGGCGTAAAGTGAATGAGATGGTTAAAAATTAAACCAAGGGGGTATAGCGCTTGAGCCTCTGGGGGCGTCGAGGGGTGGGGTGGGGGTGTACAGCCCCCTCCCCACCCACTCAGCCAGGCCTACCCCCACTGACGGAGTAGCGCTTGGTTCTCCCGGTAGATGCGCGACATGTACGGGGTGAGCCGCGTGGGGACGTCCGTCGGGTCGAGGTACCGGCACCAGTTGCGAGCGTCCTCGTACCTGTCCTCCATCACTGCCTGAACGATCAGGCGTTCCACCTCCCTCACGATGCGGTGGCAAAGAGCGTAGCCGACCGTAGTCCGCTTCCATCCGCCGTTGTCATCGTCCCACAGGTACCAGCGGCGGCCCTCGCACTTCACGTAGCCTCGCAGGTTGTCCACGAGGATAGCGGCGCAAGCCCGGTCCTGTTCCTTCACTGTGGCGTAGCGCGTCATGGCTGTACTCCCTTCCTCAGATCAGATCCATATCAGCGGTTCCGGCCACTACAGCCAGGCCCCGCCCGGCTAGCTCAGCCTCCCGAGCGCGGCGCTCGTCCTCGCTCGTGCGGAAGCGGATACCCAGGTAGCCCCGCACCTTGTCCGCCGTGGGGCGGGCCTCCGCTCCCCACGTAGAGAGCGTGAGCTTCTTCCACCGGTGCTTGCCGTCTTTCACGTCGCGGAAGTAGCCGTGCGACGCGATACGTCCCCGGAACGTGCGTTGGCTCCAGCTTGCCGCCCCCTGCTCGGAGAGCCAGGCCTCGAACGCCGCGTACAGGTGCGAGCCGGGAACGACCGCCCCGGCGTCCTTCACGAGGCACTCGGAGGCGAACGCGAGCAGCACGTCAGACTGTTCCTGCCAGGAGGCAGTCGCGCTGCTGATTGGCGCGGGGAGCGCGCCTACCTGAGCGCCGTGCGCGTAGAACTCCACCGCGCCCCGCACTACCCATGCCAGCACGGCGGGCAGAGCCGGGCTGTCCGGCGCGAGTAGCCGCTGTGTTAGCCCGGCGTCGCCCGGCCTATCCGCCTCTGCCATCGGGTTGGGGGTGAAGCGGTACGGGAACTCCAGCACGAACGGACGCCGCCACAAGCCCTCGGAAAACTCCGAGACAGTGGGGAGGTTGTTCGTCGTGACGATCAGGGAGTGCGTAGCCCGCCACTCGAACTCGTCCTTGAACTTGAGGTTGCCCCGGATGAGTTCGGTACCGGTCACAGCCTTCACCTGAACGCCGTCGAGTCGGCCCTCGGGCAGCTCCTCAATCAGCACGAAGCGCTTACCGTACAGGGCCATCTTCGTGTTGTTGGTGTTGCGGGGGCTGCTGAGCAACAGGTCCATAGCGGCGGTACCGGCGTAAGTGCCCAGCGCCAGCCGTACCGCCGTGAGCAGGGTGGTCTTACCGTTAGCGCCAATCCCCGCCGCGATACCGAGCATGGTGTTGTCTTCCCGAGGTGTGTAGCCGGTAGCCGCCTGGCCAACCCACCGGCGGAACCAGGGGTGGGACTCAGCCGGGAGGGCCGCGAGCGCCGCCGTCCAGTCCTCGTGCGAGGCCGCCGGGAGGTAGGGGACCGGCGTGTACTGCGTACACCGGTAGGCTGCCGCGTGCGGGTGAAGCTCCCCGGTCCGCAGGTCCACCACTCCGTTACCAACGTTGAGGATGTCCGGGTTGGCGTCGTACTCGTCGGGGCTGTGCAGGAGCCTGCCTTGGAGCAGACGGGTCACCGCCTCGATCTTGCCTTTGTTGAGGTTCTTCCTGTCCCGCTGGGTGCGCTTGGAGTCGCCGGAAGCGACGATCCCCATGTGCCGCTCGCGTAGCATGTCCTCTACGAGCTTGATCGTGCGGGCGTTGTCCTTGCTGTTGTCGGTTTCCCAGGTGCCCCGGCTGGGGGAGTACAGGCGGAACCCCGCGCCACTCACGTACTCTAGCCGCCCGGCTAGGCGCGGCTCGCACCAGTCAGCCAGGGCGGAGTCCGTGTCCTCGGCGGTCTTAGCAATGACGGTGCGCACGCGGTCGGTGTCCGGCTCCTTGAAGTCCGTTCCTGCATACTCGCGCATGACCGCGGGGTCCCGTGCGGCAAGCTGCTCCATAGCCGCCTGGCTCGCCTCGCGTTCGTATGGCCCCTTGGCTCGGTCGGCCTCGCTGTCCAGGTTTCCGAACAGGTGGAGCGCTGCCAGGTCGAAGGCGTTAACAGCGTGGGAGCCACCCCGGCTATCGAGGATGCAAGCGGGGTCGGTGTTGGCGTGCCGGGAGATAGCCAGGTCAGCCCGCTCCTCAACGAGGCATAGCCCACCGGTCGTTTCCGCACGGTTGTAGCTCCAGCGTCCCGGCCCGGCTGGCGTGTAGGGCAGGGAGTAGGCGTCGATCACCGCTGCAATGTCGTACACGCGGTTGAAGGCCCCCACGATGCCGGGCAGGGAGCCGGGAGAACGCTTAGAGCCGGGCGTACCGGCGGGTGCTCCCGCGTCCTTAGAGGGAGCGGGAGGCGTCCTCTCCGCCATGAACTCCGCAGCGTCCATAGCCTGCCCCTCCGTGAACTCAGCCCAGTAGTTGGCGCGGTCGGGCGTAGACGGCCAGTACATGGCTCGTTCCGCCTGGCTGCAGGAGGCATCCCAGGCCACCCCCGGCACCGTCAGCACCTCCATGAGGGCGTTAGCGACCTCGGGATAGGTAGCCGCCGGGAGCGGCGCGGCCAGCGGGAACACCACGCGGCAACGCGGCGCGCTCGGGGTGCTGCTGTACGTGGCGTGAACGATGGACTCATAGCCCAGCTCCCGCACTGCCTCAATCAGGCGGGGGAGTGCCTCGCTCGTGACCTCGTCAGCGTCGAGGGTGACGAGCCAACGCTCACGCATGTTGCGCTTGCCGCGCGGGGCGTTCGCGTCGAGGAACGAGCCGCCCACGTAGGCCGGGCCGTTCTTATCCGAGCGCACCGGGACGTTCCCCGGCTGGAAGCGCTCCCTGAACGCACTGCGCGTGTACTCGCGGGGCGTCCACCACGTCCGGTCAACCCGGTCAGCCTCGGCTACGAGCAGAGCGGGCAACGGGCCGTCCGGGCTAAAATTGGGGTTGTGACGCCCGTCCACGTCGTGGTTGTCAGGAAGGGGGCTGTTCCGGTGTTCCTCAGGCATGGGGCCGGAATAGCCCCCATTCTTCGCGTTGGGGGTCATGCTGCCACCGCCTTCCCGGCGGAGAGCATGGCTGCGAGCCGGGCGCGCTGCTCAGCACCCAGCGGCGGGGCGCTAGCGAGCGCTCGGTTGATAGCGTCCTCCAGCTCGGCAGCGTGCAGGTCCTGCCGGGCTGCGAGCAGGGTGGGGTCGTCCTCGGACCTTGAACGGGTAAGGGATGCGTAACGCGCGGCGGCGCGCTGACGGGCGGTTCCCATGATGCCTCCTAGGCACAACAAACCGCGCTCCCGTTGAGGAACGCCATGAGAATCGCCCGGAAACTGCTCGGGGCGTCCGGCGTTACTGTGACTGCTCGCCGGTAGCCAGGCCGCCGTAGGACGGCCATCACATCGTTTAGTATAACGCTGCGTAGGGAATACGGCTAGCGGTCGAGCGCCCTGGCCAGGGCATCAACGTCCACCTTGCGCCTACCTGCCTCGCGCACGCCGTCGAACGCGCGGTAGAGCGTGTCCTCGCGGAACGAATAGGACAACACCTGACCGCACCCCGGGCACCGCCGGTTGATCTGCCAGGCGACGCGACGGGACGCCTTGCGGGCCTCCCAGGGATCTTCGTCCACCAGGGCACGGTACTCGGGGTCTTCCTGTGCCCAGCGGCGGGCTACCTCCCGTTCGTTCCGGGCTGTACGGGAGTCAACCGTGCGCACCTCGGTGCCTTGCTCTACAGTCTCCCCAACGAGCACCTGCCGGGTAGCGACGCTCCCGCCGTCGAGGGCAACCTCATGGCGGCTGTGGGGGCGGCTCCTGTGAGGCCACGGGTCGGGGTGGAGCCGGGGTACGGGCGTCCAGCCTCCTGCCTCGTCAGGGGTGAACGTATCCAGCACGGTGTCATTGCGCCGCCCCGCATGCCGGTGAACGAGCTTGATAGTGTATGCCTCGGTCATCTTAGTTCTCCTTCCACGTCAGGATGACGCTGTCCGGATTGAAGGTTCGGGACCCGCGCGCCCCGGGCTTCAATTGCACGTCGAGCAGGGCGTCAATAATGCGCCGCTGAATCATGAGGGAAGCCGAGTCGAACGCCTCCACCGGGTCCGGCGCTCCCAGCACGGACGACGTACCGCTTAACCCACCGGACAGCGCCGCGCGCTTCCCCTCGGTAGCGGTCAGCTCAGCCCGGACGCGCTCAGCCGCCGTGCGGTAGCGCAAGCCGTCGATAATGCCCTCGTCGTAGTCCTGGTTCACTCTCTCCAGCCGGTCCCTGAGCCGTTGAATCTGGGCTGTCAGCTCCTTCACTTCCGGCTCATGGTCCACGGCCAGCAGGTCCGCAACGTCCGGCTGAGCTAGGCGCGCCCGCACCACCGCTAGCACGTAGGCGTCAACCTGCGTGCGGGACCGGCTGAACTCGCACCGGGGGCACCGGTAGCGGACGTTACTGAAGGCGTGCATGCCGTGCCCACACTCAGCACACCGGAACAGGGACGAGCCGAGGTGCTTACGGTGGGTACCCTCCTTGGCGGTCTTGCGTAGCGGGTCGGAGAGCCGGGACTGTGCTAGGAAGTACGCGTCCTCCGTCACGATGGGCTCCCACGTGACCGGCACGTTAGGCAACACCTCACCCATGTACTCCATGATGCCCGCGTACCGCTCGTTGAGGAGGATCGTGCGGATAGACGAGGAATGCCAGCGGCCACCGTGGCGCGTGGGCACGCCAGCGGCCTGCAGCCCCCGCGCGATCCCCTTCAACGACTCCCCAGCCAGGAAGGAATCGAAGATGCCTCGCACAACCTTGGCTTCCTCGGGAATGAGTTCGCCCTTGGCTGTGTAGCCCATGAGCCGGGTGCCTAGCGGCGGGCGGCCTAGGCGTGCCCGCTGGGCGTTCGCGGCCTTCTGCCTGGCTGACTTGCGCTCCACCTCGCTACGGGCCACGCTGGCCTTAATGCGCGCGTACATACGCCCGCCGTCAGTGGACAGGTCGGCCTCACCGTTGGCGGTCGTAATGATGAGGCCGCGCTCCTCGGCTCGTTCAATCCAGTCCTCCAGCTGCCTGGGCTGGCGGGTCAACCGGTCCAGGTCCCAGCATACGAGAGCGTCGAATAAGCCCGCGTCGTAGTCCTGCACCATGCGGTCATAGGCCGGGCGGCGAACGGTCCTCTTCGACGCGGAGACGGAGTTATCGACGTACTCCTGCGTTAACGTCCACCCGCGCTCGCGGATGATGCGGAGGCAGTCGGCGCGCTGGCGGTCTACGGCCAGGTGCTCGCCTGTAGCGTCGAGGCTGACCCGTAGGTACACGGCAGCGCGGCGGGGGAAATCTCTTCTCATGAGGTATAGCTTACCCTGAAACGTTGCTCTACGCCGTAACCCGGTGGAGTTCCGCTTCAACGTCTGAGGGAAGGATGTGAATTGTTCTGTGTGTGGGTGGGCTGTTTCTCACCCAGAAAGATTCCATGAGTGCTATGAGAACCGTTGGGCGTTGTTAGTTGGCAAAGCGTGAATATTGGAGATGTGGATATCGGTCAAGACTGACGTAGCTATCAACGGCCTTGTCGAATTTGATTGACGAACCGTGCGTGCGAGCTGCGAGCGCAGTAAGCAGCGGGTATGCGAAATCCTCATTGTCGCAGGACCAGACACTCACCCGCACTCAACTCTGAAGACTCGCTTACGGGTGGTGGGTGAGAAGTTTTGGAATATATATGTTGCCTTATGCTGTTCTGAGACTATGTCGAAGCATGTTGATTGTTGGTCACTCGTCTTCATCTTTCCTATTTATCCAGAAAGAGCTCTCTGAGTTCAAATGTTCGGCTAGTTCGGCGAAGGTGGTTGGTTCGATGGAGGGGAATAGATGGTCAAGAGCTTCTTCGGTAGTCCATTCCGCTGCAATCCGAATATACTCGCCTTGGTCCATTGGTAGACCCTCGACAGGAGAGCAAAAGGTGGATGTGAAGTCCGTCAGGTAATCGGATATATCGAGTGGATTCTCGTTTGCTTCTGAATCGGGTAAGTGTTCAGTGTTTGGGTTATCTGACATTGTAGTACCTCTCCAAAGAGACTTGTTTTCGGATTGTCGTTAGATTTATGCACGTCATATCACACGCTCTGTCGATGGATGTCTTGCTGTGGCGTGTTGACCTATCGTTGTGGGGTAGGGGCAAGTTCCTTTGAGAATGGCGGCGCTTCTTTCTGTCAAGTCGGTTGCAGTCATGCTGTGATGCTGAGACTGTCGCAAGGCGATGTAATGTCGCCTCTGATGCAGCAGTACTCCTTATTCGGGGTGTGGCCGAGGCTTGTTGGGAAATTCAAGACATGCACCAAGTCGAGGAGTAGTGACGTGGTGGAGTTTCGGTTCAGCACTTAAGTATTTCCTGATGGTCAGACGCGCCTTCAGTGATAAAGATGACGGGAAAGTGGGATCCGGTGGCCGTAGATCCCCGCCAACTGGACGTCTGTGAGCCCGCAGCAGTAAAACGGCAGGTCAAAGACCTACTGCCTTTGGGGCTAATGGTGCTCAAGCGGGCGGGTTTACGTGATCTCGCACACACTTGTTCTATAAGTGTCTCGAAATACGTCCGCCAGGCACGGTAAGATTTCTTTGTAAATGTTCGTGAGGACTGGGCTTTTCGCCGTGTCCTTCATCCGCCCTTTCCCCATCCCATTTGCAACGTGAAAGGTCCAAGCATGCAGACATCAATTAGCGGCCTGCTACTGAGGGCAGTGAGATCAAGGCTGACTGGCGTTGCCGTCACCGCCCTGGCGGCCCTGGCCATGGTGGTCCACGGGCTGGCTGCGCCAGCAATGGCCGCTATCAACCCTCAGATTGAGGTGAGCGACCTGAGCCTCACCAAGGTGAACGCTGCCAACGAGGAGCAGAGCGGTGAGCTCTACGTGCAGGGCCTGGCCTTGCTCACATTCAACTGGGACGCCTCGAAAATTACGCCGAAGGAGGGTGACTCCTTCGCAATCAGCTTGCCCGCCGAGTTCAAGTTCCACTCGACCTTTGCGGTACCCATGAAGTATGACGATCAGACGGTGGGTCAGTGCACCGTCGCAGGCGACACTCTGACTTGCGCGTTCGACGCTGGGATCACGCCGCTGGTCCAGGCTGGAAACAAGGACATCCGAGGGACCGGAAAGTTTCAGCTCGGTGTCGTTTCGCACACGAGCAAGGAAGAGCTGCCCTTCATCATCAACCGTGACAAGACCGTCAACGTTGATCTCCCGGGGACTGGCGGCATCCCCAAGTCCACAAGTTCCTACCGTCCGGACATACAGTTCTACAAGAGCTACATCGGAGTAATGAAGGAAGGGGACACTGAGACGAACTGGTACTTCAACTTCGGTGGGCCGACCTTCATGAAAGCGCTCGGCGTGACCTTCGATGGCCAGACGGAACAGACTATCACCTTCAAGGATACGCTCGGCGCGGGCATGACTTGCCCGATGACGTCGATCCACCTCACTGCCATCGAATCTGAGGAAAACCCCTCGCAATGGGTCCTTCTGGACAAAGGACCGGAGGCAGGGGCAACGACCGGTGCGCAGGGGACCTTCGAGGTCACTGGTGAGTGCGAGCAGATGGCAGCCGATGGAACGACTCCGATTACCATCGTAGCCAAGGGCCCTTTCAGGGCAAAGACGAACTATTCAATCTCCTACAAGACTCTCTTCGTCGGTGGGACGGCGCTTCCGGGAACCGACTACACCAACACTATTGTGGTTGACGGAACCAAGTTTAGATGGCAGAAGACTACGAATTTCACTGTGGCGGGGTCCGTCGACGTTGAGATGCGGCAAGGTGAGGGTACCTTCAGCGTCATAAAGACGATCGCCTCCGACTATCTCCAACACGTAGATGCAGACGTCAGCTTCAAGGTGACCTTCGACTACGAGCTTCCTGCGGGCACCACGGTAGACAACTACCCGAAATGGACGCCGCCTACGAATGAAGACCAGAGCAGCACGCTCAATTCTGACAAGCGCACCGGCACGGCCACGATGGTTGTCAAGCGGGGCCAGGAGACTAGCTTCGCTACACCGTTCCCAATGGGTACGACGATCACCAACCTGCGTGAGGACACCTCGACGGCCAACCCCACTCTGCCTGCGGGCTACGTGTGGAAGGACCCGAAGTTCACCATCGGTGCCGGTGCTGGCACGAGCCTGACGATCGAAGACCAGAAGACCACGCAGGTCGACCTGTTGAATACCGTCGGAGCTGCCGACAATGGATTCCAGGTGATCAAGACAGCCAGCGGCGCCGAGGGGGCGGACACGAAAAAGTACTCCTTCACGTACACGTGCACCCTCCCGGACAAGACCGAGAAAAAGGGACAGATCACGGATGTCTTGGGTAACTCGACCCCCGTGTCCAGCCCTGAAAAGTTCCCGGTCGGCACCACCTGTGTGGTTACTGAAGATACCGAAGGGGCCGGCATCGACGGCTACGCCCTCGACCCAGTGGGCCATGACGCACAGAACGTGACGATCGGCCTGGTTAGCGAACCGACGGTCGCCGCCAACTTCACGAACACCTACACGCTCAACAAGGGTTCCTTCTCGGTGAAGAAGGTCACTGAGGGCGCTGCCTTTACTGGTGCCGACAACAACTTCACCGTGCAGTACGCGTGCACGCACGGCTCGGTGGCGCTCACTGAGGAACAAAAGGCTGGCACTCTGACGCTGACGGGTAACGGCACCGCGGTCCAGAGCCCCTCCCTTCCCTTCGGTACTTCCTGCACCATCAAGGAGAACGCCGACACCGCGCAGCGCGCAGGATACGCCGTGGCCACGGCATACTCCGCAGGCCAGGTAACCGTGGCGACTGCGACCCCGAACCCTGAGGTGACGGTGACTAACACCTATACGGCTCTCAAGGGTGGTTTCGTGATCTCCAAGACCGTGGACGGTGACGGAGCCGAACTAGCCAAGGACGCGCGTTTCACCTTCGACTACACGTGCACTCCGACCTCCGGCGTCGCCCAGGTGAAGGGAACGGTAGTTGTCAAGGGCGGCGAGAACCACGCTGTCTCTGATGTCCCCGTCGGTTCGTGCTCCGTCTCCGAACGTGATGCCACGATCAATGGTGCCAGCCTGAGTACTGTTCTCACAGTTGACGGCTCTGCCAACGGTGTGAACAACGGTACCGCGGTCTTCGACGTGATGGACAGCGCTACCGTCAAGGTTGCTGCCACCAACACCTACGTGCGTGATCGTGGCTCCTTCTCAGTCGCGAAGGCGGTTGTGGGCGGTCAGGATTCTTTCGTGCAGGACACGTTCGTTTTCGACTACGTGTGTGCGGATGGCACCGAGGGGCACCTTGACGTTCCGGGTGATGGCACGACCGTGGAGGGTCCGCGAGTGCCTACGGGCACGGCATGCACGCTGAGTGAGCGCGCTCAGACGGCAAACCGCGACGGTTATACGGTTGCGTCTGAGCTTTCCAATGACGGTAAGGTCACCATCACTGACAAGGACGTGGTCGTAGCCGTGAAAGCGACGAACACGTACACGCCGGTGCCGACGCCGAAGCTTCCCGCCAAGCCGCTGGCCAAGACAGGCGCTTCGAGCGTCGTGGTGGTCGCCATTGTCGTTTCCTTGCTGGTAGGGGCCGGTGGTGCTCTTATCGCGATGAAGCGTCGCCGTCGCGACAATCTGTGATGTCGCGGGGCCGCAGCGGCTGTTAACAGCTTGCTGAGGCAAAGAGTGAGCGCCCTCATCCCACTGCACGGGGATGGGGGCGCTCGCCTGCGCGTCTGGAATACTGGTCGGTCAATGAATTGAACGCGTTGGAGCTTCAGTCAGCCCGCGGGGAGCCGTCCGGGAGATGAGGGAAGAATGAATAGTCTTCAAGAGACTTGCGAGCCTGCAATTGTCTTGAGGTAGTGTGCTTTCTTTTTGCTGGCGCCGAAATTGTTGAGCGCTCTGAGCGGTTCTTCATCGGGTACGTTGTTTCCACGCTCGAAGCCGCAGCCAGGGATTGTCGTTGTTTCTGGGAGGCGGACTCGCCCCTGCGGTAGGAAGCGATCGGCCAAGCCGTTTTCGCGCGACTCGGCTGGAAAGATCATCAGCTGTTCCAAGCGAAGCGCAGATGTGCGGTGCTCATCCTGGGCGTGCTGGGGAGCGTATCGAGGCCTTAGGAATCCTCCTCAATGCGGCTACCGACGAGAAAGGGCAGCCCGGCTTTACCTACCGCATGAGTGGCAACTGCATCAGCGCGACGACGCTCGACCTGGACCGCCCCTTCGGGGAGATCCGTGTGCACTTGGATGGGATCGTCGAGGAGTATTTCCTGGGGGGAGTGACCCGTGCCCGCACGTTCAACGGACGAGGCCGGGGTTGAGTGTGCACATCCGTGCGGTAATGGGAATGCGGGTGGGAGGATTTGCGTGATGGTTGCGCAGCATTGTTGGTGTTTCGTGTCGGTTCTGAGCGTATCCTCAAAGGCAAGGGCACGTCCCCGACGGTGGGGGCGCATGGAAGGCAAGGACTACGTGATGGAAGACGGAGACGTCGAGCAATCGCGTGCGTTCGCTTGTTCGGGCAGACCCGCGCCGTTCGTGGTGAGGGCAGTCGTGATGTGTGACAACCCGCGCAGTAGTGGTCCAGAAGGGGTTGAGATCGTTGACTACCACTGAAATTGCTCCGATTCACCCGGGTGAAGTTCTTATGGAGGACTTCATTGAGGGCTTCGGAATTACGCAGTACAAGCTCGCCGTCGCTATCAGTGTTCCGCCCCGTCGTATCAACGAAATTGTCCATGGGAAGCGGGGCATTACGGCCGACACTGCGATGCGTCTCTCTCGCTACTTCGGCACAACCCCGGGAGTCTGGATGAACCTGCAGATGCGCTACGAGCTTGACCGTGCTGAAGATGCACTGGGGGATACGTCGAGCGGAAGCGTTCCGCTTACGACGGTGGAAGTCGCCTAAACGCCTCAGTCTGACGAGGCAGTGGCCGGGTCGCGCGAGGGCGTGGCCCGGCTTTGCTGTTGGGGACTCGTGTGCGTAAATCGTGTCGCCTGTCACCCGGGTGGTAGGGTGTGGCCATGACGACGGATAGCCAGTACTCATGGCTGTGCTTCTCAAGGAGTTGATGATGCAGACGACGGCTCTCGGCGATGACGGTGTGCAGACCGTGCGCTACTGGCTCTACGCCCCCGGCCGGGGAGCCTGCATGTGGGACGAGTTCTACAAGCGTGGCGTTATGGGGCTTGGGTGGCACGAGCTTGGTGATCTGAGGGGGTACGCCACCAAGGAGGAGATGCGTCAACGGCTGCTCGAAACTCGCGATGACAATACGTCCCAGACGAACTCGGCGCGGGCGGTCTGGCAGTTTGCGAATGAGATGAACCCTGGCGACGTTATCTTCGTGAAGCGAGGCCTGAAGGAGATCGTCGGTCGCGGCGTCGTCACGGGTGACTATGTCTATGACCCGGATGGCGGCGAGTATCCCCACCTCCGCGAGGTGTCATGGACGCGTCAGGGGAGCTGGCGAAGCGATCAGCAGTTCGCGATGAAGACCCTCACCGATATCACGGATTACCCCGACTCGGTGGCTCGCATCGAAGCGTTCTTCGAGGATAGCGAGGACGACGTCGACAGTGAGGAACCGCTAGTAATCCTCCCGGAGTACTCCGCCCGGCAATTCCTCAACGAGGTCTACATGTCCGAGGAACGCTACGACGCGATCGTGGGCCTGCTGCGCACGAAGAAGAACATCATCCTGCAGGGCGCACCCGGCGTCGGTAAAACCTATGCAGCCAAGCGCCTCGCCTACTCGATGATGGGCGTCAAAGACGTTTCGCGCGTCAAGCTCGTTCAGTTCCACCAGAGCTACTCTTACGAGGATTTCATCGAGGGGTATCGTCCCTCCGGCGCGGGGTTCGAGCTTGTCAAGGGTGCGTTCTATTCCTTTTGCAAGAAGGCCGCCGATGACGAGGAGAACGACTACTTCTTCATCATCGACGAGATCAACCGCGGCAACCTCTCCAAGATCTTCGGCGAGCTGTTCATGCTCATCGAGAGCGATAAACGCGGACCGAAGAACAAACTTCAGCTCCTCTACTCCCGCGAGCTCTTCTACGTGCCTCGCAACGTCCACATTATCGGCATGATGAACACGGCTGACCGCAGCCTCGCGATGCTCGACTACGCGCTGCGCCGCCGCTTCGCCTTCGTGGAACTGCGCCCCGCCTTCGACTCTGAGGGCTTCAGCGACTACTGCGCCGGCCTCGACAATCCGAAGTTCGAGGCCCTGGTGCGCGAGGTGGAATCCCTGAACCGTGCGATCGTCGAGGATGAGTCTCTCGGCGAGGGTTTCTGCATCGGACACAGCTACTTCTGCAACATGGACGCCGACTCCTGCACTGACGCGGCCCTCGCCTCGATCGTGGACTACGAGCTCATCCCGATGCTCAGGGAATACTGGTTCGACGAGCCCGGCAAGGTCCGCGACTGGACCGATAGGCTGCGCAGGTCGCTGCGGTGATTCGCGTCCGTAACGTCTTCCACATGCTCGCCTACGCCTTCTCGGCACTGCGCGAGCAGGGCTACCGTGCCGTGGCCACGGAGGACTTCGACAACGCGGCCGAACTGTGCGCTGCCATCCTCGAGAGAGGCGTCTCCCTGCAACTCAAACGAGGCCTCGGGCAGGAATACGTCAGCCGGACCGAGGCGCGCTCCTCCCTGCGCGGCAAAATCGAGGTCACCGAATCCGTGAAATCGCAAGCGATTTGGCGCCGCCAGCTGGTGTGCTCCTACGACGAGTTCAGCGTCGACACGACGATGAATCGCACCATCAAGGCGACGGTCGCGCTGCTGGTGCGTTCGGATATCTCGAAGGCGCGCAAAAAGAGCCTGAAAAAGCTCATGGTGTTTTTCGCGGACGTTCGCGAGATCGATCTGCGTACGGTCGACTGGAACATGCGCTATGACCGCAACAACCGCACGTACCGAATGCTGATGGCGGTGTGCTGGCTCGTCGTCAAAGGGCTGCTTCAAACCCAGAGCGACGGCAGCGTGCGCATGATGGATTTCTTCGACGAGCAGCGCATGAGTCGCCTCTACGAGAAGTTCATCCTTGAGTACTATCGCCGGGAACATCCGCGCCTGCATGCCAGCGCCTCGTTCATCGATTGGGTGTTGGACGACAACTTCTCGCATGGCCTACCGAAGATGCGCAGCGACGTCACCCTGAGTGCTGGTGGCCGTGTGCTCATTATCGACGCGAAGTGTCACACGTCCACGATGCAAACATACTACGAAAAACAGAGCGTGAAGTCGGAGAACCTTTACCAGATCTTCGCGTACGTGAAGAACAAGCAGGCGGCCCTCGAGCGCCCTGGGGAGGGCGCTGAGGTTTCGGGCATGCTCCTCTACGCCGCCACCGACGAGGACATCCAACCCGACGCTACCTACCGCATGAGCGGCAACCGCATCAGCACGACGACGCTCGACCTCGACTGCCCCTTCGAGGAGATTCGTGCGCAGCTGGATGGGATCGTCGAGGAGTATTTCCCAGGGGAGTGACCCACGCTTGCCCGTACGTTCAATGGACGAGGCCGGGGCTGAGCATGCACGTTTGTGCGGTTACGGGGTTTCAGGTGGGAGGATTTGCGTGATGGTTGCGCGGCATTCTTAGTATTTCGTGTCTGTTCTGCGCGTACCCTGATGAGAAAGGACGCGCCTCCAACGGTGGGGGCGCGTCGGAGGACACCTCACCGTGGAGGCACACACACCATGAAGGTCCCACCCCTATCCGAGCGACCCGACATCGAGGAAGAAGAGCAAGACTTCCTCACCCCACCGTCGCGCCGCAAGAAGCGCTCCCGAGCAGCCACGCACGCAGCGCTGCGCCCATGGGCAATCGGTATCGGGCTCACTGTGCTGGTAGCTGTGGCAGCTGTTGGTGCCTACAGGCTGGGCGCGAGCATTGACTGGTGGAACGAACACCCCAGCGCCGCCGCAACACCCACGGTGCGCCCAGCGCCCATGCCGTCAGCGTCGAGCGAGGCCGCCATGTCGGGCGGCTACGCGATCGCTCCCGACGGAGTCCTCGTACGCCCCGCCGAGTTCGCAGCAGATACGTACACGAAGCCAGAACTGTCCGAGGCAGCCAAGGAAAACAGTGAGCGCGGCGCCGAAGCTGCAGCAGAGCACTTCCATGCACTAATGGGATACACCTGGAATACAGGTGACATAAAGCCCATACAAGAAATTTCGGATCCATCTTCTGAGTTTTCCTCATCTTACGTACGCGATGTATCCAATTTGTATGCGAATGGCTGGGCGTACGGAAGCACCTCCGAGATAGTTCACGTACTGAAAGTTGAGCCAATTGCTGCGAATGGGCGTGATATTCCGCCAAACACAATCGTTGTCGCTTTTCAAATCAAATCCGTGGATGGAACGGTTTGCCGCGGACGGAAGGTCCATTCAAATGACGAGCAGTATGAGTCGACACTTGTTCTATTTATGACTTGGACCGGCGAACGGTGGGTTGAAACTCAAGGAACGGTGAAACCTAATCATGTGTAACAACACTCAACGTTCCGCAAAAATACTAGCGGGATTTGCGCTCATATCACTGTCCTACCTCGCTCCACATGCGGCACTAGCTGACGAGGAGACTGGACCTTACAGGCAGAGATCGGATGCACAAGGTAGTTCTGTTGAGACAGTCGTACAACAACTTTTACTCTCGCCAGACCCGCAGTACAGTAAGCCAACTTTCTTCAACGCAAACGATGACAAGAACCGATTGACAGCCCAAGTGAATCCTGCGTCAGATGCCGTTCCGTATGTCGATTGGGCTCACTGCGCCGCTGACTCGCAAGATCCGGATGTTCCTGACTACTTACGTGTCGCGGTATGCGCGTACCCGCCTCCAGAGCCCGGAGAAGACGCAAATCCGGAACGTCTTCCCTCAACGAGGGAAATTCTCCTGTCTGCAGCAAACCTCATCAATGCCGACGGCGCGGGCCTGCACAAGCGGCCCGAAGGGGTGTCGTACACGAACAAGTACATTCCCACGCTCGTTGCCGCCACGCATCCCACACAAACCCACGTCATCAACCTGCTGGGCCGCGACATCACCATCACGCTGACGGCCACGTCCTACACGTGGAGTTGGGGAGATGGAACTCCGGACGTGACCACGA
>ERZ773014.1105-NODE-1105-length-17592-cov-23.511262_pt1 | contig 17592 bp, 20 predicted proteins | sample MGYA00580841_ERZ773014 | MGnify/ENA primary metagenome ERZ773014 (study PRJEB29015, sample SAMEA2737989) | human oral metagenome | biome: human oral; feature: human-associated habitat; material: dental | place: China | collected 2067 ...
CCTGACCTCTTGCATGCCATGCAAGCGCTCTCCCAGCTGAGCTATGCCCCCGCGCGTTTCGCGCTGACATGGGCTAGTATAGCGAAAAGCACACGCCTTGTCAAGGTTGAATTTTCGGTGTGTACACTAAGGCAACACTGCCATCCTACACCTGTGCATTGCGCTTCTCATATGCGCCGCTCAGGATGTCCGACCACCACGCCTCATGTGCTTGATACCATGCAATGGTCGCCTGAATGCCGTCGTCGAACTTCGTCGCGGGCTGCCAGCCAAGTTCGCGCCCGATCTTCGTCGGGTCGATCGCATAGCGGCGATCATGCCCCTTGCGGTCGGTAACGTAGGAGATCTGCTCCTCGCCCTTGCCGAGTGCCTTTAGAATCGTGCGAACGACCTCGATGTTCGAGCGCTCATTATGTCCGCCGACGTTGTAGACCTCGCCCTCTGTTCCACGCCGCATAATCGCATCAATGGCGGCGCAGTGATCGTCGACATGCAGCCAGTCGCGCACGTTCAGCCCATCGCCATACACAGGCAGCTTCTCCCCCTGCATGGCACGGATCATCATGAGTGGGATGAGCTTCTCGGGGAACTGATACGCACCATAGTTGTTCGAACAGCGCGAGATCGTCACGGGTACACCGTAAGTGCGCGCATACGCCTGCACGAGCAGATCAGCGGACGCCTTGGACGAGGAATACGGACTCGATGCGTGGAGCGGTGTATCCTCCGTAAAGAGGAGATCGGGGCGATCGAGCGGGAGATCGCCATAGACCTCGTCCGTCGATACCTGATGATAGCGTTTGATTCCATACTTACGGCAAGCATCAAGCAGCACACTCGTCCCGATGATATTCGTCTGCAGAAATATCTCGGGATTTTCAATGGAACGATCCACATGGGACTCTGCCGCAAAATTCACAACGATATCCGGCTGCTCACGCTCAAAGAGTGCATAGACCGCCGCACGGTCCGCAATATCCCCGCGCACAAATGCGAACTTCGGATTCTCCTTTGCTGCGTCAAGCGTTGCAAGATTGCCCGCATAGGTCAGCGCATCATAGCAGACGATCGCATCCTCCGGATGTTCACGCAGCTCATAGTAGACAAAATTCGCACCGATGAATCCCGCACCGCCCGTTACAATAATCTTCATAACCTCTGCTCCTTTTTCTCTTTCCTAGAGTATATTCGACGCTGCCGCGTTTTTCCCTTTTCACTGCATTCTTTTGATTTACAGACAAAAAACATTTGTGCTATACTCTTCTTGGGAGGGATGAAGATGAAGCCGAAGGAACGCATGTATATCGCCATCGATCTCAAGGCATTCTATGCCTCGGTCGAATGTATGGAGCGAGGACTGAATCCGCTGACCACGTATCTCGTGGTCGCAGATGAGAGCCGCACGAGCAAGACGATCTGTCTCGCGGTCTCCCCCGCCCTCAAGGCCCACGGCACCGGCGGCCGCCCGCGTCTCTTCGAAGTCATCCGTGCCGTGCAGCAGGAAAATGCGCGGCGAAAGTACCGTTCCCCACAGCGCACGCTTGTAGGTGAGACGACGGATGCCATCGAGCTCGCGGCGCATCCGGAGCTTGGCATCACCTATCATGTCGCTCCCCCGCGCATGGCGCTCTACATGGACTACAGCATGCGGATCTACGAGATCTATTTGCGGTACATTGCCCCGGAGGATATCCACATCTACTCCATCGACGAGGTATTCATCGACATCACGAGCTATCTGTATACAGAGAAAATTTCTGCGCACGATTTTGCCATGCGCCTCATCCGTGAGGTGCTACGGGAAACCGGCATTACGGCGACGGCAGGGATTGGGACGAATCTCTACCTCGCAAAGATTGCAATGGACATTGTAGCAAAACATATGAAACCGGATGCGGACGGCGTACGCATTGCGACACTGGACGAGATGAGCTATCGCAGACAGCTCTGGGCACATCGCCCGCTCACAGACTTCTGGCGCGTCGGCAGGGGATATGCACGCAAGCTCGAAGAGAACGGGCTCTATACGATGGGCGATGTTGCACGTTGCTCGCTCGGAAAAACGACGGAATGCCATAACGAGGATTTGCTCTATCGTCTTTTCGGCGTGCAGGCAGAGCTGCTGATCGACCATGCGTGGGGCTGGGAGCCTGCGCGTATGGAGGACATCAAAAGCTACCGCTCGAAGTCGCGCAGCACGCATATGGGGCAAGTGCTGCAAAATCCGTACACCGCACAGAAGGCACGTCTTGTTGTCTGGGAGATGGCAGACGCCCTCTCCATTGATCTCGCGGAAAAACGTCTCACGAGTGACCGCCTTGAGCTGACCATTGGCTATGACATCGAGTGCCTGACCCGTCCGGAGATACGCAATCACTACCACGGACGCATCCGCACGGATCGCTACGGGCGCCGTGTTCCGTGGCCATCACACGGCAGAGTGCTCATTGCACGTGGTGCATCGACACAGACGATCATGAATGTATTGACGGGACTCTTTGACAAGATCGTCAATCCCGCCCTCCTCATCCGACGACTGACCGTCTCCGCGCAGCATCTGATGACAGAGGAGCAGAGAGCCTCTGCCTCCGAGCAGATGAGCCTGTTCGGAGATGATGACGCGGCACAGAGCGTCCCAAGCCCTGCCGAAAAAACCGCGCAGGCAAAGGAAAAGGCACTGCAGGAGGCAATCGTCGCGATCAAGAAGACGTATGGAAAGAATGCCATCTTGCGCGGATCGAACCTCCTTGACGGCGCAACGGCACGTCTGCGCAACAGCCAGATCGGCGGACATAAAGCATAAGAACGGAGAGAGAAGACCATGCAGAGACGAATTGAGGACTATGCAGACATCATTGACCTGCCACGTCCCATCTCAAGATCGCATCCTCCCATGTCTCTGCGCGACCGTGCGGGACAGTTCGCCCCCTTCTCTGCCCTCACGGGACTCCATGCTGCCGCCGGTCGCACGGAGGAAGAAAGAGCGACGCAATACAAAGAATACAGCCCTCCCGAGCATACAGCTTGACAAAAACAGTAAAGATCGCTACAATACTATCCATGTCGGGATGTGGCACAGTTTGGTAGCGCGCATCGTTCGGGACGATGAGGCCGCAGGTTCGAATCCTGTCATCCCGACCATTTTCATAGATCAATGAACCGGAGCCCTTCGGGGGACACCGGCTTTTTTATTTTGGAGGTAAAAATATGGGAAACGAATGCACGCGGTGCAGTTGGGTCAAATTGGACGATCCCATCTATGTGAAATATCACGATGAGGAGTGGGGACAGCCCCTCCACGACGATCACGCACTTTACGAATTATTTATTCTCGAAACGTTTCAAGCAGGGCTGTCATGGGCGACGATATTGCACAAACGCGAGAACTTTCGCCGTGCCTACGAGGGGTTCATTCCTGAGCACGTCGCCGCATTCGATACAGCAAAGGTCGAGGAGCTGATGCAGGATGCGGGAATCATCCGCAATCGGCGCAAGATCGAGGCAAGCATCACAAACAGCCGGATCTTTCTCGAAATTGTAAAGGAATTCGGCTCGTTCGACCGCTATATCTGGGGCTTTACCGACGGAAAATCCGTGCGTGAAAGCTGCGAGCTGCGCACGACCTCGCCGCTCTCAGATGAGGTGTCAAAGGATCTCAAGCGGCGTGGAATGCGGTTCGTCGGTTCGACCTGTATCTACTCGACTCTGCAGGCGATCGGTGTCCTCGCCGCGCACACGGACGCCTGTGATTGGAGCAGGTCATGACGCGTACGGGGGATCCGCGCCTCGCCGCCCTGCGCGCGGCCTTCCCCTACACTGTTCCCATCCTCGCAGGCTTCCTCTTTCTCGGGCTTGCCTACGGCATCTATACGAACGTCTCTGGCTTCTCGTTTTGGTACCCAATGGCGATGAGCGCAATCATCTTTGGCGGCTCGCTTGAATTCATTGCGACAGCGCTTCTCTTGAGCCCCTTCGCGCCTCTTCAGACCTTTCTGCTTGCTCTTATGGTGCAGGGACGCCACATCTTCTACGGTATCTCGATGTTTGAGAAATATCGCGGCACGGGCTGGAAGAAGCCCTATCTCATCTACAGTATGTGCGACGAGTCCTTCTCGATCAACTACACGGCAAAGATTCCGCAGGGCATCGATACGGGCTGGTTCATGTTCTTTGTTACGCTGCTCAATCAACTCTACTGGGTTGCAGGTGCGACGATCGGCGGGCTCGTGGGTACGCAGATCCCCATCAATACGGAGGGCATTGATTTCGCGATGACGGCGCTCTTCGTTGTCATCTTTATCGAGCAGTGGCTGAATGATCCGCAGCATTACACAGGGATCTTGGGACTCGTGGCTGCGGGAATCGCGCTCGCCGCCTTTGGCAGGGACTCCTTCATGCTCCCGACCATGTTCATCATCCTCGCGGGCTGCCTTGCAGCACGCCCATTCATCGAGAGGAGGATGCAGGCATGACATTCACCGAGGAATGTATCACCATCGGACTCTGTGCCCTCGCGAGTGTGCTCACGCGCGCGCTCCCCTTCCTCCTGCTCTCAGAGAAGAAACCAACGCCGCCCATCGTGCGTTACCTCGGTAATGTGCTCCCCGCCGCTGTCTTCGGTATGCTTGTCATATACTGTCTCAAGGATACGAGCTTCCTCAGAGGGACGCACGGTCTGCCGGAGATTGCAGGCATTATCGTAACTGCGGCTCTTCATCTGAAATTTCGCCAAATGCTCCTATCCATTGGCGCGGGGACGGCGGTATACATGATACTGATACAATACATATTCATTCCATAAAAGGGGCTGTTGCACGAAACTAGAATATAGCGCCCCCCAAAAGTTAGGGAATCACTGATAAAATAGACCTTCAGATTGGCGTAGATTTTGCATCCGAACGAGGAAGCATACCGGATGCAGAGTGGTGTTCTGTAGAGGATCGAGGGCGTTGTGTGGGCAAAAAAGATGTGCTAAGATGGCAATGCTGAATTTATCAGTGCAGGCTTAGATTGTAAACTCATGTGTGAAACAGATGTGAAGCATCCGGAAAGCCCGATAATAAACGTGGTTGTTGAAATGCACCACATTTTCTTGTATAATGCGTTCAGTATTCACCGTTATGGGAATCATATCAATCCATAGGGGGACATTATATGGCACTAATTGTAAAAAAATTTGGCGGGAGTTCCGTGGCAACGCCTGAAAAGATCCGAAATGTGGCGAAGCGAATCCTGCGGGAGAAAGCTTTCGATGATCGCATCGTCATGGTTGTATCGGCCATGGGTGATACGACGGACGATCTCATCGCCCTTGCGGGAGAGGTTGTGGACACGCCTTATCAGTATACCCGTGAGATGGATATGCTCATGACAACAGGTGAACAGGTATCCATTGCTCTCCTTGCAATGGCATTTCGTTCCATGGGACACCCCGCCATCTCCCTCACTGGATCAATGGTGGGCTTGCGGACGGACAGTGCGTATACGAAGGGGCGCATTCTTGGAATCCATCCGGAGCGTGTACATGAGGAGCTGGACAAGGGCAATATCGTTGTTATTGCAGGATTCCAAGGAACAGATGCGGCTGGAAATCCCGTGACACTTGGGCGCGGCGGTTCGGACACCTCTGCCGTTGCGATTGCAGGCGCGATCGGCGCAGATACCTGTGAGATCTACACCGATGTCGATGGGATCTATTCTGCAGACCCACGAATTGCAAAAGGCGCTCGCCGTATGCGCGAGATTACATACAACGAAATGCTTGAGATGGCGCGTCTCGGTGCAGGCGTCATGCAGCCACGCTCTGTGGAGATGGGGCAGCTCTACGGAATTCCAATTCATGTTCGCTCAACCTTTACTTCGGAACCGGGAACCATCATTAGGGAGGAATACACAGTGGAAGAAAAGTCCTTTATCATTCGCGGCGTTACTCATGACGAACACGTCTCCAAGATCACCGTTCTCGGTGTTTCCAACGTACCCGGAATAGCACACAAGATCTTCTCCGCACTCGCAGATGCAAACATTGATGTCGATATGATTGTACAGAGCATCCGCAGCGCAGAGTCCAATATGACAGATATGGTCTTCACCGTCGCCACAATCGACGCTGAGGAGGCGCGGATGGTGGTCGAAGGAATCTCTTCCGAGATTAAGGCATCTGCAGTCGCTGTTGACAATGACGTAGCGAAGATCTCTATCGTTGGCGCCGGCATGCTGGGCAATCCCGGCATTGCAGCTCGCATGTTCGGCGCGCTCTCCAACGCTGAGATCAACATTGAGATCATCAGCACCTCCGAGATCAGCATCTCCTGCCTCATTAAAGGCGGAAGTGTCAAGGATGCGGTCAACCGCATTCACGACGAGTTCTTCCCCACGGAGGCATAGGAATACCTGTATACACCTGCTTGTGCAGTGGACATAAACAGAACAAGGCGTTACTATACATAAGGAATTCTAAAGGAAGCACGGATCCATAGGAACCACTGATAAAATGAAGTCCGTCAGATTGGCGTAGATTTTTTCGTCCGATTGAGGAGGCAAACCGGACGCATAGCCAAAGCTATGTGGAGGATTTGCCGACGAAAATCGGGCAAAAAGATGCGCTAAGATGATGGTGCTGAATTTATCAGTGGTTCCTAAAGTTCTGCCGTTGTGTTGTGGGACTTTATTGTATCCGTGCTTTCAAAACAAAAAGGAGAGCGTATTTATTATGGCAGTACAGATGGCAGCATCACATGCAGCTTCGAGAAGACTAAAGGACGCGATTTTCGGTTCCAATGCAGCGTGCCGGGCAGCAATTGCAGAGTACGGTGAGGACCGTGTCGTGAACGCAACCATCGGCGCTGTGATGGATGACACGGGGAAACTCGCTCATCTTCCCACCGTCGAGCGTGTCTTTCGATCCCTTCCCATCGAGGATTATATCGCCTACGCACCAATTTCCGGACTGCCGGAATATCTTGAGGCGGTGATTGACATCACATTTGCGGGAAATCGTCCGGCAGGATATCTCGGCGCCATTGCAACCGCAGGGGGAACAGGTGCCGTGCGTACCGCCGTTGACAACTACGTGGAAAAAGGCGATCAGGTACTCACCTCGGATTGGTTCTGGGGAACATACAATGTCATCTGTCAGGAGCTGGGCTGCTCTGTAACGAATTTTTCGCTCTTTGATGAAGCAAATAACTTCAATCATACGGCATTTGCCACATCCGTTGATGTCCTTCTCAAGACACAGGACAGTCTGCTCATCATCCTCAACACGCCGGCACATAATCCGACTGGCTACAGCCTCTCCTCGGAGGACTGGGATCACGTATTGGACTGCGTCAAAAAACACGCGGCAACGGGAAAGAAAATATATCTGCTTGTCGATATTGCCTATATCGATTTTGCAGGCGAAAAATTTGAAACACGTGCCTTCATGCAGAAGTTCAGTAATCTGCCGGAAAACATCCTCACACTCTTCGCATTCTCCATGTCAAAAGCATATACCTTCTACGGTCAGCGTTGCGGCGCGCTCATTGCACTCTCCGCGAGCAAGACGGTCATTGATGAGTTCAACGAGATCAGCAAGTACGCAGCGCGTGCGACATGGTCGAACATCAATCGCGGTGCAATGACGCTTCTCGCACGCATTCAGCAGAATAAGGTTGACTATGCCTCCTACGAAACGGAGCGCGATGCGCTATATCGTCTCGTCCAAGAGCGTGGGGATATCTTTATGCATGAGGCTGCGGAATGCAGGCTCCCTACCCTGCCCTACAAAGGCGGCTTCTTCCTCGCCATTCCTGTAGCAAACCCACAGGCGGTCTGCGATTTGCTCCGCGAGGATCTCATCTTTGCCGTTCCCCTGAAAATGGGCGTACGTATTGCAGCTTGCTCCGTGCCCAGTACGAAGATGCGCGGCATCGCAGAAAAAATAAAGCACGTGATAGATAAAATGTAGGTGATGTTACCAGGTGTCACGGCAAATAAACAAGCGTGGAAATCCTTGATATACAAGGCTTTCCACGCTATTTTCGTTTATTCGAGTTCGATGGTCGCGGGCGGTTTGCCTGTGCAGTCGTAGAGGACGCGGTTGACGCCGCGGACTTCATTGACAATGCGTGTGGTGACTCTCGACAGGATTTCCCACGGGATCTGTGCCGCCTCTGCCGTCATGAAGTCACTGGTTTCGACCGCACGCAGAACGATGGCATAGTCATAGGTTCGTCCGTCACCCATGACGCCGACGGAGCGCATATTGGTGAGCGCAGCAAAATACTGCCCGAGATTCTTTCGGAGGCCGGCTTTTGCAATCTCCTCACGGTAGATGGCATCCGCCTCCTGCACGATATGAACCTTCTCTGCCGTTACCTCGCCAATGATGCGGATGCCGAGCCCTGGCCCCGGGAACGGCTGCCGATCGACGAGATCGTCCGGAATCCCAAGCTCGCGTCCTGCGGCGCGCACCTCGTCTTTGAAGAGAAGACGAAGTGGCTCAACGATCTCTTTGAAGTCCACATGGTCGGGAAGTCCGCCGACGTTGTGATGCGATTTGATGACAGCGGATTTGCCAAGCCCGCTCTCAATAACATCGGGGTAGATCGTTCCCTGCACGAGAAAGTCTACCGCACCAATCTCATGTGCCGCTTCCTCAAAGACGCGGATAAACTCCTCCCCGATGATCTTACGCTTTGCCTCCGGCTCCGTTACCGCCTTGAGTTTGGCATAAAAGCGATCACGCGCGTTAATACGGATGAAGTTGACATCATAGGTGCCGGATGTTCCGAAAACGGCTTCCACCTCATCCCCCTCGTCCTTACGCAGAAGACCATGATCGACAAAGACGCAGGTGAGCTGTCTGCCGATCGCTTTGGAGAGCAGAACGGCGGCCACGGAGGAGTCGACACCGCCAGAGAGTGCACAGAGCGCACGTCCCGTCCCAATCTTTTTACGCAGTTCCTCAATCGCCTTCTGGACGAAGGAATCCATGCGCCACGTTCCCGTACATTTACAGACATGATAGACAAAGTTCCGCAGGATCTCCGTTCCATGCTCTGTGTGCATGACCTCGGGGTGGAACTGGACCGCATAAAGTCCTTCCGCCGGATTCTCCATCGCCGCAATCGGGCAAACAGGCGTGTTTGCTGTTGTATGAAACCCCGTAGGAAGTGCACTGATATAGTCCGTATGACTCATCCAGCAGATGTTTTTTGTGGGAATACCGTCAAATAGAAGGGAGGCTTTGTCCGTGATGTCGGCCTCTGTCTTCCCGTATTCGCTCGTAGGTGCAGTCTCGACCCTACCGCCGCAGAGATGCGCCATGAGTTGTGCACCGTAACAGATCCCAAGCACCGGTATCCCGAGCGAAAAGAGTTCCTTCGGTGCGGTGACAGATCCCTGCCCGTAGACGCTATTCGGTCCGCCCGTCAGAATGATGCCGCGCGGCGCAAGTTCTCGAATGCGGTCTAGCGACAGCGTATGTGGATGTACCTCACAATAGACATGATTCTCGCGTACGCGACGTGCAATGAGTTGATTGTATTGTCCGCCGAAATCCAGCACTAAGATCATCTCTGCGGCATCGGATCTGCTCATAATGGAATTCCTCTCTTGTACTATTCTTCTGTGTCTTGCGTAAAACTCTGTACGGCAGCATGCGATACATCGACTGAAAATCCCTTTTGATAGAGATTTGCCATCATCTTTTGATACTTGTCCGTCGGTTTATACTTCATTGCGAGTACGCGCTCCGCTGCAGAAACCTCACGCTCGAAGGTATCATCCGGTACGACACTCCATACGAGATCATGATCGAAGCCGCGCTGCATGAGCTTCGCACAGATCTGGCGGACGGAATTCCGGCTGTCGTTGTAGAGATACATGAACTGCTGGGTACAGAGGTCAGTATCGTCAAGATAGCGGTGCTCGATGAGGCGCGCTATGGCGGCATCGATTTCCTCTGCCGGAAACCCCTTGCGCGTGAGCTTCTCACGCAGTTTCTTTTCGCTGTGCGCCTGTCGTGCAAGATAATCAACAGCTGTCATGAGCGCTGTTTTATTTGCTGCTTTTCGTGAACGCTTCTCCTCTTGATCGTGGGTGTCGTTCATTCATCCATCTCCGGAATGCTCTCTTCTGCAGGTTCCTCCTGTTCTTCCTCCGCAGAAATTTTTTTCGATGTTGATTTCTTCTTCGGCGTTGCTCCTTCGACAAGAAGTTTCGTACGAATCTTCTCCTCGATTTCGGCAATGAGTTCTGGTTTCTCCTCTAGTGTCTCCTTGGCATTTTCCTTGCCCTGACCGAGGCGTGTTCCCTCATAGGAATACCATGCACCGCTCTTGTTTACGATGTCCAGCTCGACGCCCATGTCGATAATGCTGCCGAGACGCGAAACGCCCTCACCGTATATGATGTCAAACTCTGCCGTCTTGAAGGGCGGCGCAACCTTGTTCTTGACAATCTTCGCACGTGTACGGTTGCCGAGGGACTCGGTTCCCTGCTTGATCGAGTCGGCGCGCCGGACATCGATGCGCACAGACGCGTAGAATTTTAGGGCGCGACCGCCCGTTGTCGTCTCGGGATTGCCATAGGTAACGCCGATCTTTTCACGCAGCTGGTTGATAAAGACGGCAACGGTACGGGTCTTGCTGATAATACCCGTGAGTTTTCGCATTGCCTGACTCATGAGACGCGCTTGGAGTCCGACAACGGAAGAACCCATATCCCCCTCGATTTCGGATTTTGGCACAAGTGCTGCAACGGAGTCCACAACGATGATGTCGATGGCACCGCTGTGCACAAGTGCATCCACAATTTCGAGGGCCTGCTCGCCCGTGTCGGGCTGCGAAATCAGGAGATCCTCGGTATTGACGCCAAGTTTTCGTGCATACTCCGGATCCAGCGCATGCTCTGCATCAATGAATGCGGCAAGCCCTCCCGCCTTTTGCGCTTCGGCAATCATGTGGAGTGTGACCGTCGTCTTGCCGGAGGATTCGGGACCGTACACTTCGATAATACGCCCCCGCGGGATGCCGCCGACGCCGAGCGCAATATCGAGCGGCAGGATACCGGTCGATATCACCTCAATATTCATATTTGCCTTGGCTTCACCGAGACGCATGATGGCTCCTTTGCCATGGGTTTTCTCAATTTGCTTGAGTGCATTCTCCAGAGCCTCTTCACGCGTCATCGGCTTATCTCTTTTACTGTCCTTCTTGGTATCCTTCTCTGCCATATTGTGCACTCCTTTAATCTTCTATTCTCTTCCCAATTATACGAAAATCCCCGCGCCTTTGTCAAAAGGAATGTACGGGGATTTCACCATGTTGGACATTTACTTCAAAAGAGAACGAACAATTTCATTCACCAGCTTACCATCGGCACGGCCTTTCACACGAGGCATAAGGACACCCATAACCTTGCCCATATCCTTCGCCGTTGTCGCGCCGACTTCAGCAACAGCGGTCTCGACAATCTTCTTGATCTCATCTGCACTGAGCTGTTCGGGCAGATACGGCATCAAAACGGCAATCTCTGCCTCTGTCTTTTCCACAAGATCCGAGCGCCCGCCGCGTTCGAACTCCTCAATGGAGTCACGGCGCATCTTCACTTCCTTGGTAATTACACCGATGATCTCGTCATCGCTCAGTGTCTTTTTTCCGTCGATCTCTGCTTGACGAACAGCACCGCGCACGAGCCGGATGACAGAGAGGCGCTCCTTTTCTCCTTGCTTCATAGCTTCTTTCATATCAGCGGTGAGTTTTTCCATCAATGACATAGGTTTTCATCCTTTCAAAGAACTATAAAGATAGAAAAACATCCGTGGCACACAGCGTCCACGGATGTTTCTTTGCAATCAGCCCCTGTATTTGCGTTTACGCGCTGCCTCAGACTTCTTTTTGCGGCGAACGCTCGGTTTCTCGTAATGTTCACGTTTGCGAACCTCGGCAAGAGTGCCGGCTTTCTGTGACATACGCTTAAAGCGGCGGAGAGCACTGTCGATCGACTCATTCTTGCCGACCTTGATTTCATTTGCCATGCATTTCCCCTCCCTCCACGCGCGGAGTAATGTTGCACCGATAAATGATGCAAGCACATTATACCCCATAGAGATAATCCGTGTCAATCGCGTAATCAAATTTTCACAAAACACCTGAGGATATCATCAACTGTTTTCTTGAACATCTATTTATACATAGTATGCAATGATAAAAATTTTTTATATTTTATATTGACATTACCTCTCAGTGTGCGTTATGATTTTGTTCGTGAGTTTTCCAACTCACAAAATGTTCCAGTTGCGTTAAATAAAGGAGACCTGTTACCCATGCACAGAACAACAAAGATTCTATCTCTCCTGCTGCTTGTCGTTTCCATTGCCCTCGTCGGCTGTGGCGGAGCGAGTCAGACGGCAGAAAAGAAAACGGCAGAGCCGTTCCGTATCGTGACATCATTCTATCCCATGTACGTTGCGACCATCAACATCACCGACGGTGTGGACGGCGTTGAAGTCTATAATATGACGAAACCCCAGACCGGGTGTCTGCATGATTATCAGTTGATGACCGATGATATGAAGACGCTTGAGAAAGCGGATGCCTTTGTGATCAATGGAGCAGGCATGGAGGACTTCATGGACAAGGTGACCGAGCAGCAGAAGAAGCTGAAGGTCATCGATGCCTCGCGCGGCATTGAACTCATTCACGATGATGAGGGGGACAACCCTCATGTTTGGCTGAGCGTTACGGATGCCATTCAGCAGGTGCGCAATATTGCCGATCAGCTGAAGGAGGCTGATCCTGCACACGCAGATGCATATGAAAAGAATGCTGCAGCATACATCGAAAAGCTCACGGCACTCAAGAGTGAAATGCACGCGGCGCTCGACAATGTTCCGCACAAGGATATCGTTACGTTCCACGAGGCATTCCCCTACTTTGCAAAGGAATTTAACCTGAACATCATCGGTGTAGTAGAGCGCGAGCCGGGGACCGAGCCGACACCGACGGAACTGCAGGAAACCATCGAACAGGTCAACGCTCTTCCGACCAAGGTGCTCTTTACAGAGCCGCAGTATTCCCCTGCTGCCGCCGAAACCATCGCACGCGAGACGGGAGCCAAGATCTATACGCTTGACCCGGTTGTCACCGGCGAGGCAACTCCTCAGGCAAAGAATGCGTACATTGATACGATGAAAGCTAATATGAAGGTATTGAAGGAAGCCCTGCAGTAATTTGCGGGACACATATAAAGACATCCACCGCATATTGCGGTGGATGTCTTTATATGTGTGCGGCTCTATTTTTTCGTCGCTCTTGAAAAAACTGCTTGATGATCGCGGAGCATTCATCTTCCAATACGCCCGCACGCATTTCGGGCTGATGATTCAATGTCGGACAGCCTGTAATGTTAAAGAGAGACTCACAGGCTCCTGCCTTTGCGTCTGTTCCTCCATAAACAACGCGGCTAATCCGGCTCATGATGATCGCACCGGCACACATGGGACATGGCTCAATGGTGACATAGAGTGTCATTCCCGTGAGACGCCACCGACCAAGAGCCTGACAAGCACGGCGAATGGCGATCAGTTCGGCATGTGCCGTTGCATCATGTTGTGTTTCCCGTAGATTGTATCCCCTAGCGACAACTTCTCCTTTGTCATCCAGGATCACTGCGCCGATCGGAACTTCGCCAAGCATATATGCGTGCTCCGCTTCTGCCAGTGCCAGACGCATTCCTTGCACGTCATCCGGCATGGGGCAGTTTCCCCTGCGCGTCTGAAATGTCAACTTTTCCCTGATAGAAAAGAGACTGCGTCGGGCGACCTACATCGAGATGATACGCACCATTTGAAGAAGTGTTTTCCGACTGACGTTTTTTCTTTTTCTCTATTTCATCTTCAAAAACAGAAGCAAATGACTCGCCATCTTCACGCTCTTCAAAGCCTTTTCTCCGCTCGAACAACTCATCATTGTTGAACCGAAGGCGCTTGATGCGCATCACTCGTTCAATACGTTCTACCATCATTGACACCTCCTAACACTTTATTGACAAACTATTCTATCTTATATCAATAATATCGTTTGCTGACAGTGGAACTTAAACAAAAAAGGCAGTATTTATCACAATATAACGTGACATAACACTGCCTTAATGGGATATGATATTGTTCTTTACCCCGGTGGCCATGTGAGCGAACGTCCACCCAGAATGTGAAAATGCAGATGCCCAACGGTCTGTCCGCCATCCACGCCCGTATTTGTCACAAGACGGAATCCACCTGCATCGATGCCAAGCTTGCGTGCAATTTCCGGAACCACCTCGGTCAGAATATGCGCAGCCAGCTCCCGATCCTCTACGCCAAAGTCCAAAATACTTGCAATATGCTTCTTCGGTATGACGAGAACATGCTCCGGCGCCTGTGGGTCGAGATCACGGAACGCAAGCACGCGATCGTCCTCATAGACCTTTGTGGATGGAATTTCTCCATTTGCAATTTTACAAAAGATACAGTCCGCCATTTGATCCGCTTCCTTTCATATCCATTTATAGTGAAATGATTCGCTATAAAGAGCATTATTCCTGCTTACTTACTATTTTCATACAAAATATCACATAATAGTTAGGGAAACACTGATAAATTCAGCCACGCCATCTTGACGCATCTTTTTTGCCCGTACTATGTCGGCAAATCCTTCACATAGCCCCTGCTATGCGTCCGGTTTGCCTCCTTGTTCGGACGAAAAAATCTACGCCAATCTGACGGACTTCATTTTATCAGCGATTCCTATAGTTTTGCGTCACGGGACACATATTCTGTATCAGAAACGCGCTCTGTCTGCCGGCAGCCTTTCCAATCACAATCGTATGACATACACCGCGGCGAGTGATTTTCTTCTGCATGATGGCACTGTATTTTTGTACTTTCGTAGACACGGGAATCAGCCACATGATCGCCGGATTCTGCGCATCGCGCATACAATAGAAACATGGACGCCCATGATTCTTGCCATGATTGCACATCAGGTTATCGTCGGGAAAATCAATGAAATATTGATCGTCCAAAAAGCAAAATCCGTTCTGTATCGGCACCATCAGAATCACCTCACAGCATAATAGAAAAGCCCCGTCCGAAGGCGAGGCTTTCATTTAAGTCCTAGTAATTTGTTTGCCGCCTACTAGGTAGCAGCCAAACATTTAAGTCCTAGTAATTTGTTGTCGCCTACTAGGTAGCAACCAAACATTTATGTTTCTTTTATTATAGTGAATCAATCTTAGATTGTCAACATGATTCCGCCGCTGCTTCGCGCCATCTTATTCCAACGGCACAAAAAGGAGCGAATCACTATGAAAAATATATCTCATTCACGCACTTCATGCTCCAACGCGATGATCACCAGATCCTCAAACGCCTCCTCAAACTGCCTGCGCTTCCGCTCCTTATTCCGCTTCCACGGCTGTTGAAGCTCCCGTATGCGTTTACGCACCTCTTCTCTGTGCGCCGCCTCATCCTCACTGAGATTCTGATACCTCCATCCCGACGGATGGATCGCATATGCACCCTTATCGAGGGCAAACCTTGCCAAGCCAAAATCCTGTGTCACCACGATGTCCCCCGCACAGCAGCGATTCGTCAGTGCAATATCGACGGCATCCTTGCCCGCGTCTACAAGACGCAACTCACAGTAATCCGAATGAAGAACATGGTGCGTGTCACAGAAGAGCGTGACAGGAACCACATACATCCGCGCCATGTCCTCGATCTGTTGCAATACCGGACATGCATCTGCGTCCACATAGATCTGCACCGACCTCACCTCCTCCGCTTCATTATACAATAAAGCAGAGCTTCCGGTGCACATTTTTGCACCGATGACTCATTTCACAGCTATCCCCTCTGCGTCCTCCTCCCGCGCCATCCGGAATGCAGCGAGCACCGTCAGCATCTCCTCGGGGAGGCGGGTTTCAACAGCTCGCTTCTCCTCATCCGTGCAGCCGTAGAACGCCTCTGCGATGCTGCCCGCGATGCAGGCGGTGGTGTCGGTGTCGCCACCGAGGGAGACGGCGTTACGGATGGCGTCGATGAGATCCCTGCTCTCAAGGAAGGAGATGATCGCCTCGGGGACGCTCCCCTGACAGGTGGCGTCCATATGGTAGGTCGGGCGGATCGTATTGAGTGTGCGGTCAAGGTTGTAGCCGAATACCTCCGCGATATAGTCCCTGATCTCCTCCTGTGTGTGCTCCGTGCGCGCGAGGAAGATCGCGCTCGCGATCGCGTCCGCGCCCTTCACGCCCTCGGGATGGTTGTGCGTGACCTCCGCCGTCCACCGCGCGACCTCACGCGTACGCGCGAGGCTGTCATAGAGCCAGCCGACGGAGGAGACGCGCATCGCGGAGCCGTTGCCGAAGCTGCCGTAGGGCTGCGGATGTTCCATCACGAGCCATTTACGAAACATCCCGCCGTAGCCGACGCGTGGATAGCGCCGCCCCCAGTGCTGCATAAGGCGCACAACGTCCATCTTCACGTTTTCCTCGGACGCTCCCGTCCCCGCCGCAATCAGTGCCTCGGCGACGGCAATGGTCATGACGGTATCGTCGGTAAAGCGTGCGTGCGGCGGGAAAAGCGGAAAGTCCTTCGTCTTTTCCCCGCGATCGAATTCATAGGGGGAGCCGATGATGTCCCCCAGTATTGCGCCGTACATTGTACTGTTCCTTTCTTGATAAAATTCTTGCAGTAAACGCTCAAGGCGCCCCTCCCCCGCCCAGACGGGGGAGGCTTTGCATTACGGCATTTACCCTGCTTTGAAATTATAGATCGGCTTCAGCACCTCGATCACGTCCACGCTGTCCTCAATCACGTCGAGAATATCCGCGAGCGACTTATACGCCATCGGCGCCTCGTCGAGCGTGTTCTCGTTGACGGCGGTGGTGTAGACATCTGCCATTGTTTCGCGGAACTCCTCCATTGAGAGGCGTTTCTTTGCTGCCGTGCGCGACATGAGGCGTCCTGCCCCGTGCGGCGCGGAGTAGTTCCAGTCGGGATCGCCGCGCCCGACCGCGAGGATGCTGCCGTCGCGCATATTGATCGGGATGAGGACGCGCTCGCCCGCATGCGCCGCAATCGCGCCCTTGCGCAGGATACGCTCGTCGGTATCAATGTAGTTGTGTACCGTGTGGAACGCCTCGCCCGCCGTGAGTCCCGCGCGCTCCAAGAGGACGCGTGCAATGACCTCGCGATTGCGCCGCGCGAAGTTCTGGCAGATCTCAATGTCATGCAGATAGTCCTCAAGATAGCTACCGAAAAGGAAAGCGAGGTCTGCGGGAATCTCTGCCGCCCTTGCCTTGAAGTCCCGATTCAGCGCCTTGATTGCCTCCTGCAGCTCGCTGCGCCGCCCCTCCGCCTTGTAGCGGCGGATGAGTTCGTCGCGCGCGCGGAAAAGCTCGTCCTTTCCATGCGAGAGGTCGATTGCGATGTTCTGGTAGTGCTCGGCGACCTGCTTGCCGAGGTTGCGGCTGCCCGTGTGAATCACGAGGTAGTTCGTGCCGTCCGCGCTGCGGTCGATCTCGATGAAGTGATTGCCGCCGCCGAGCGTGCCGAGGCTGCGC
>ERZ773014.1109-NODE-1109-length-17550-cov-6.894598_pt1 | contig 17550 bp, 22 predicted proteins | sample MGYA00580841_ERZ773014 | MGnify/ENA primary metagenome ERZ773014 (study PRJEB29015, sample SAMEA2737989) | human oral metagenome | biome: human oral; feature: human-associated habitat; material: dental | place: China | collected 2067 ...
TTCTGATGAAATCGAGGTCATGATCAATCTGCTTGAGATTCCTTCGGAAAATTTTTTAAGGATTTTTTTGCCTCGAGTGTCTCTTAATAAGTAACAAAGGAGGAAGCCAAACATTGAGCAACAAACTTCAAATTTTCGAGAGTACCGACTTCGGCACTGTCCGAACGATACTCATCGACAAAGAGCCGTACTTCGTTGGCAAGGATGTCGCGGAGATTCTTGGATACACGAACCCTCAAAAAGCGATTCGTGACCATGTGGACGACGAGGACAGGACGGTGAACGAATCGTTCACCGTTAATGGGACAAAGGGGCTTCTTATCAACGAGTCAGGGCTTTACGCGCTGATTGTCGCCTCAAAGCTCCCTGCTGCGAAGAAATTCAAACGCTGGGTGACAAGCGAAGTCCTCCCCGCAATCCGCAAGACAGGCAGCTACACCGTGCCGAAACTCGAAAAGAACCCGAAGTACCGCACCCGCATGATCGGGACAGCGGTGCGGGATGTTCGCAGCACGGCGGCAGAACTGCAGAAACTCTTCGGCGTCAAGGATGGCATCGCGCTCGCAAAGGCGACGAACATGATCGAGCGGGCATACGGTGTAGAGATGCCCGAGGTCAAGGAACTCATTCCTCCGGCAGAGCGCGACACAGGCTTTCTCAATCCTACTGCGATCGGTGCAAAGCTCGGCATCAGCGCAAAGGATACCAATCTGCTCCTCAAGAATGCGGGTCTCCAGATGAAGATCGGCAAGGAGTGGCGCATCACGAACAAGGGCAAGAATTACGGCGAGGAAATGCCGTATGAGCGCAACGGGCACAGCGGCTATCAGATTCGCTGGAACGAGTCGGTTGTTGAGGTACTGCGGTGAGCCCTAAGCGAGCTCGGTCGGCCACTCAAACGCGCAGGATAGCTCAGGTGCTTCGACATCGCCCTCCAGATCGGCGCAGATGGTAGCTGTTACGGTATCCTCAACGTCTGTTTTGAAAATGGCGGGCATTGTGGAGAGATAACGGATCAACAGCTGGTTCTCCTCCTCGACTGAAAGATCACCGTCTGGGGGGTACAGATCCAGTACGATTCGTACATTGGTCAGCATCTTGACGGGGACACTGTGCGGATCATCTTCGTCGGATGGTTCTATGTCATAGTCGGCAGAAACCTGTGCAAATAAATCAGCTGTCTTTGCTCCCCCTTTCGACGTGAAGGTCATGGAGATTCTGAAAGCATCACCACCCTCACGGGATACGCTCACGCGGTAGTCAAATGGGATATAGGCAAACAGCCGATCAGGGGAAACTTGCAGGTATAGACACAGCTTATTGAGCGTGTCTAACTGAATCCCTTGACTGTAGTTATTCGAGAGTGAAGTGAGTGTCGTTCGCGAGATTCCAGTATCCTCACTGACTTTGCTGATGCGTAGGTTTCTTTCCGCGAGGAGAATAGCTAAGTTGCATTTCAACATTTTATACACCTCCTAGATAAATGTACAATGTATTGGACGAAAAAGCAATTGACAAGTCATTTTGCTATATACATAATACAAACAATGAAACGTCCAATATATTGAACAAAAATGGAGGTGAAGAGAAAAGGTGATTCGTGTGATTGACAATAAATTTTCTGCGATTCTCGGCAGCAGGCTTATTAAGATCAGCAAAGTGGCACGGGACACAGGGATTTCCCGCACCACCCTCACCAACATCTACTACAAGCGCAGCACCTATATCACGTTCGCCGTGCTCAACAAGCTGTGTGAGTATCTCGAGTGCGGCGTTGATGATCTGTTCCCATATGTCGCTGATACTGAGAGGAGGTGACCAAATGGAACGAGACCTGATCCCGATCTGGGAGAAGGCGGTGCTCAATCTCGAATAGACCGCCGCATATGTGGGCATCGGTGTCGCACAGATACGCGCCCTTGCACACGCAGCGCGGCACGGCATGGGAGACTTCCCTGCATTCTGGGTGGGAAACAAGATCAAGGTATCACGTCGGGCGCTCTTGCAGTGGCTTGACGATGTAGCGGTATCGCATCGCGACCTGACCAAAGCCGCAGCGATGGTCGAGAACGTGAAGCAGATGAGTGAGACGCGCGGGCGCGGGCGTCCGCGTAAGAGAAGGGAGGCGGTCGCATGAGCGTCAAGAAGGCTGTTGCAGGCGTGGCAATCGCAATCACTGCAATCCTCTGTGCGGGGGCAGCAACACATGATGACGGCAATAACGCCGTCCTCGTTGAGGAAGTCTATGTTGTCAAGCCGGGCGATACCCTTTGGGGGATCTCGGAGACATACCTGCGGAAGAATAACGGCACGCGCCGGTATATCCTCGAGTACAAGAGTGGCATCGAGGAGCTAAATCCTTGGCTGCTCGATCGGCACGGGATGATCTATCCCGGGGATAAGTTGAGACTGACATATTGGGTGAAGGAGGAGACAGAATGAAGAGTGAGTGGAAGATTTCGAGCCAGTATCTTGGCGGGAGAAAGGTCTATCAGGTGTACCGCATCAAGGATATGCGCATCGTAGATCACAGCGGTAACCGTGAGTATGCGGGCGGCCTGACGGATGATGAGGCGGCGACGATGGCACTTGCGGAGAAGCTGAACCGTGAACAGGCATAAAAAGAACCCGGAGCGACGCTAACCGCTCCGGGCGACAAGAAAGACTTACAGACACAGTATAACACAACGCAAGGAGGATTTACAACATGACGATCACTATCAACCTTTCGGGCATGGATCTGGCGGCAGCGGGCAAGGAAGGGATCACTGCTCTCGTGAACGCCTGCGCGGCGTTCGCCGGTGCATCGCTCGGCGCAGAGATCGAGATTCCCGATGCGCCGCATAAGACGAAGTCCTCGGAGACGATCAGCGTGCCGGAGAAGGTGTATGTGGATGGACCGATTCCGGCGAAGCCGGAACAGACGACACCTGCACCGACCGTAGCGCCTGCTGCATCGGAGACCACGGTACCCGCTGCGCCTGTCACCCCCACGACACCTGCACCTGCTTCGGTACCGCCCGTCGCTGTTCCGACGGCTGATGCACCGACCTATACGATCGAGGAGCTACAGCTGGCGTGTGCGCCGCTGATGGACGCCAACCGCATGAGCGAGATCCAGTCGGTCATCGCAAAATACGGCGCGGCATCGCTTCTCGATATCCCGAAGGAGCAATATGGGGCACTCGCCGCCGATCTGCGTGCACTGGGGGCGATGCACGACTTTGCCCTGATCTACCGCTTCAAGACGGTCAGAATGGCGATCGTGCAGCCACGCGTCGGCAGTATCAGCGAGTTCGCCTGTACGGCAGATGAGCTTTTGCACTGGGGCGAGACGGTCGTCAATGTGAAGGCGACAGAGGCAATGGGCAAGAGTCCCGTATTCGCTCCCGGTGAACACTGTCGCTTCTGCCGCGCAAAGCAGCAGTGCATGGCGCGCTGCGAGCATTACGACGCACTGGAGTCCACGGAGCGGCAGAAAGACCCGCGGCTTATCACATTGGAGGATCTTGGGCACTACCTAAGCATTGCGGACGAACTCAAAAAGTGGGCGGAGGATTTACAGGAATATGCGCTCAGCGAGTGCCTTGCAGGGAGCAACGTCCCCGGCTGGAAGGCGGTAGCCGGGCGCGGCGCCCGCTCCTTTACGGATACAGACAAGGCGTTCGCCATTCTCAAGAAGGACGGCATTGATGAATGTCTGCTCTATAAGCGCGAACCGCTGACGCTGGCGCAGATAGAGAAAGAACTCGGCAAGAAGCGTTTCACGGAACTTGTCGGCATGATGGTGGTCAAAACTCCGGGGAAGCCAACGCTCGCCACGGAGTCTGATAAACGTCCTGCGGTAACCAACGTACCGCAGGCGACAGATGTATTTCAGGATTTAGGAACAGAAGGAGAAAAAGAATCATGAGCTATCAAATGCGACCCTCGGATGTGCTGCTGCGGAACGTGTGCCTCTCGTACGTTCGGTTTGAAAAGGCCGTTTCGCGCAACCCCGGGCAGGAGAAGAAGTACAGCTGCATGATCCTCGTGCCGAAGACGGATCTTGCGCAGAAGCAGGCGATCGATAACGCCATCGAGGCGGCGATTGCCATCGGGCGCGAGAAGTTCGGCAATGCCGTTCCCCCGAAGCCCAAGACGGTGCTCTGGGACGGCGACGGATATACGCAGTCGGGTAAGGAGTTTGGATCTGAGGCAAAGGGGCCTGGGTATTCACGGCGGGGCTTGCGGAAGCGCGCGGCCCCGTGCAGGTGGTTGATCTCAATCGGAATCCGATCCTCAATCAGAGCGAGATCTACAGCGGCATGTACGCCAACGTCCTTGTGGGCTTCTACTTTTACAAGAACGAATCGGTCGGCGTCGGCGCAGGTCTCGGCCCCGTACAGAAGGTGGCGGACGGTGAGCCTCTGGGCGGTGTTCTTCCCTCGGCGGATGATGTGTTCGGTGCACCGGACGCGGCGGCACCGATGGCAGGGCAGACATACGCAGCCGCACAACAGGGCGTATCTCCTGCGGTGGCGGCCGCTGTGATGCAGCCGCAGATCAACCCGCTGACCGGCGCGCCGATGTAATCTGAAGATCTGTCGAACGAGGGGGCAGCCGCCCCCTTTTGAGGACTTATTTATGCGACATCTATCCATCGATCTTGAAACCTACAGCGAAAACGACATCAAGCTGGGCATCCCTAAATATGTAGAGTGTCCGAACTTCAAAATACTACTATTCGCATACGCGTGGGACTTCGGCGAGGTTCATGTCGTCGATCTGGCACGCGGAGAGGAAGTTCCCGCCGACGTGATCGACGCGCTCACGGATCTAGAGGTCACGAAGCACGCATTCAATGCGGCATTTGAGCTGCACTGTCTGCACCGCAGCGGCTTACTTACGCCATACGATCAGCACGCAGCTCCACGGACTCTATCTCGGCTACCCCAAAAGTCTTGACAGCATCGGCAAGGCTCTCGGTCTCGCGCAGGACAAGAAAAAGAGCGCGAGCGGCAAAGCCCTCATCCGTTATTTTTGTCTGCCGTGTAAGCCGACGAAGTGCAACGGGGGCAGGACGCGCAACCTGCCGGAGCACGATCCAGAGAAGTGGGAGGCGTTCAAGGCGTACAACGCGCAGGACGTTGTGACAGAGATGGAGGTCTGCCGCCGCCTTGCGGCGTTCCCCGTTCCCAACGCGCTGCAAGCGGAGTGGGTGACCGATCAGAAGATCAACCGGCACGGCGTTCTCCTTGACATGGAACTTGTACGCGGGGCGCTCCAAATCGACGTGGCCGAAAAGCACCATCTTATGCAGGAAGCCGCAGCGATTACGGGGCTTGACAACCCAAACAGCCGCGATCAGCTCCTAAAATGGCTCAACGACAACACGAACGTCGTGATGGAAAAGCTGACGAAGGAGAGCGTCGCCGAGGCACTCGAGGTTGCTGACGATACCGCCACGAAGGTGCTGGACATCCGCAGACGTCTCTCAAAGACCTCTGTCAAAAAGTACGAGATGATGAGTGCCGCCGCAGGCGAGGACGACCGCGTGCGAGGTGTGCTTCAGTAAAATGCCCTATTTAGGAAAATCGGGTCTGTGGGAATCTGATACCATCGAGAATCTCGCAAAGCATCGGTTCACGATACCTATTACCGGGAAACGTCTTGTCGACACGAGCGCTGACGATGGTTCCCTGCGAGTACTTATTATGGCTCAAGCAGATGAGCACTATACAAAAGAGACGCTTCGCTTCCACTTCAAAAAGATACGGAAGATTGAGCACTGCAAAAATCTTTTACGCAGAGTAGGGATCCCATTCGTCGTACAGACGAATAGTGACCAAACAACCGTTATAAGCGTGCGTCGACGCGATATGCCGATGTGGCTTCGGACATTCCGAAACAAGCGGCTCGGGTGGTGGTTACTTAACGAGTCAGCAGATATTGTGTTTGACGAGTTAGTGCATTGGGACGGCTACCGATCCAGCACGAACTCTATACAATACACGAGCACGGTCAAAGAGAATGCCGATGTGATTCAGGCCCTCGCCTGTTTATCAGGTCGAACAGCAGTAATGTTGACGAAAAGGAGGCCTGTAGCTGAGTGGAGTACGACGTATGTCGTGAATATATGGACCAGCCCGGGGAAAGGGCACGACGTTCGTATAGAGTACGTCTCACAGCAACACTACGCCGGGAGAGTGTACTGCGCAGAGACAAAGACCGGATACTTCCTGACAAGACGGGATGGGAAGGTGTGGATTACCGGGAACTCAGGGCAGCTCATCCAAGGGCAGAACCTATCGCGCAACTATTTGAGGAACCTCGATCTTGCCCGTGATCTTGTGCGGAGGGGCAATCGGGAAGCGGTCGCCCTTCTCTTCGGCGATGTGGGTGATACACTCTCGCAGCGGCGATTATCGCACCCGAGGGGAAACTGCTCTGCATCTCGAACTTCTCCGCGATCGAGGCGCGTGTGCTTGCATGGCTTGCGGGGGAGAAGTGGGTGCTTGAGGCGTTTGACCGAGGAGAGGACATCTACTGCGCGACCGCATCCAGTATGTTCCACGTCCCTGTCGAAAAACACGGCGCGAACAGTCACCTGCGGCAGAAGGGCAAGATCGCAGTACTTGCAAGCGGGTATCAAGGCGGTCCGAACGCACTCATCAGCATGGGTGCACTCAAGATGGGGCTCACCGAGGAGGAGCTGCCCGACATCGTCAGCCGCTGGCGCGAGGCGAACCCGCGCATCGTGGACTTCTGGCAGAAGGTCGAGAACGCTGCACTCTATGTGATGAAGACGGCGCGTCCCGTTAGACTCGACCACGGTATCCGTTTCGAACGCGAAAGCAACTCCGCCGATGGCAGCGACTTTCTCCCGATTACGCTGCCATCGGGACGCAAACTTTTTTATCCAAGCCCGCACCTTGCGGTCAATGCCTTCGACCGAGAGGCACTGCATTACCGCACGCAGATTGGCGCGAACTTGGGGCACGAGCAGTACCTACGGCGGCAAACTTACGGAGAATATCACGCAGGCGGTTGCTCGTGACTGCCTCGCTGCGGCGATTACGCGCCTGACGAAGGCTAGATATCGCATCATCATGCACGTCCATGATGAAGTCGTGATCGAGATTGACGAAACGGATCCGGAGGAAACGCTCGCAGAGGTCAACGCCTTTATGTGTGACCCTCTGCCATGGGCGCAGGAACTGCATCTGACCGCTGCCGGATTTATCAGCAAATACTATAGGAAGGACTGAGGGAGGCGATGAGTTGCAAAACGATCGCATCATACATGTCAGCGTCGGACGGAGCCGCACCTCGAAAGAGTGGCAGCGCACTGAGTATCTCTGGAGCGAATTTGTCGAACGGCTCCGCACACCTGCGCGCACAGATGAAACCGTTGAGCAGTACCACGCACTGCCGAAGAAGGAACAGGGCAGGCTCAAGGACGTAGGCGGCTTTGTCGGCGGCACATTGAAAGGCCTCCAACGCAAGGCAGCGAACGTTGAGAGCCGCGACATCATCACGCTTGACCTTGACGCCATCGCACCGGGGGAGACACAGCGTGTTATCCGCCGCATCGCAGGTCTTGGCATCGCCTACGCCGTCTATAGTACGCGCAGCTATACCGAGCACCATCCGCGTCTGCGTGCGATCTTCCCGACGGATCGGGGTGTCACAGCGGACGAATACGAGCCAATCGCACGCAAGATCGCTAGCCTCATCGGCATCGACTTCTGCGACCCGACGACGTTTGAGGCAAGCCGCCTCATGTTCTGGCCGAGCTGCAGCAAAGACGCAGTCTATGTTTTCTGCTGCGAGGATAAGCCGTTCCCGTCCGCAGATGGGCTCCTTAATGCCTATGAGAACTGGCATGATGTGCGGACATGGCCGCAGGTACCGGGGGCAAACGAGGCAAAGGAGCGGCTTGCCCTCTCAAAGCAGTCGGATCCGACAAAAAAGACAGGCATCGTCGGCGCGTTCTGCCGCGTCTATGACATCCTCGGGGCAATCGAGACGTTTATCCCGCACGCATACGAACCGACGGACAGCAGTGACCGCCTGACGTTTGCGACGGGTTCCACGGTCGCGGGTGCGGTGCTCTATGATGACAACAAGTTCCTTTACTCCCACCATGCGACCGACCCGTGCAGCGGGCAGCTGGTCAATGCGTTCGACCTCATCCGCCTGCATAAATTCGCGGAGTTGGATGAACCTGCGAAAGAGGGAACACCAAACAACCGGCTGCCGTCTTTCCTTGCGATGCAGAAGGAGGCACTCGCAGATGCAGCCGTCGCCACGGAGCTGCAAACGGAGCGCGCGGCACAGGCGGCGGACGTGTTCGGGATGGCAGAGCCCTCGGAGTACACAGGCACGGGCAGCGGGGCGGAGTCCCCTGCGGTTGATGTGAACTGGATGCGGACGGCAGGGATCCAGTTCAGCGACACGGGGAAGCCGAAAAAGACGATGGACAACATCGTGCGGATTCTTCGGAATGATCCGCTGCTGAAAGGCAGAATCGCCGTCGAGAAGTTCTCCCTGCGGATGCTTGTCCTTGGTACACTGCCATGGAATCCGTCGGACAAGCAGCGCGTGTGGTCGGATCACGATGATGCGGGCGTGCAGTGGTACTTGGAATATCGCTTTGACATCACCGGAAAGGACAAGATTCTCAGCGCAGTTCAACTTGCCGCCGAGCAAAAGCGATTCAACGCCGTAACGCAGTACCTTGAGGGGCTGACGTGGGACGGTGCAGCGCGTCTGGATACACTCTTTCACGATTATCTGGGTGCCGTGGATGAACCCTATATGCGGGCAGTCTGCCGTAAATCGTTCGTTGCCGCTGTTGCACGAGCGATGCACCCCGGATGCAAGTACGACTATGTGCCCGTGCTCATCGGGCGGCAGGGGCTTGGCAAGAGCACGCTTCTCGCGAAGATGGCAAAGGAATGGTTCAGTGACAGTTTTTCCTCCTTCGACGGCAAGGATGCACTCGAAGGGATTCAAGGAAAGCTGCTGATCGAGCTTGCTGAAATGACGGGCTACACGCGGTCAGAGGAAAACATGATCAAGCAGTTCCTCTCGCGCACGAGCGATTTCTTCCGTATGCCGTTCGGACGCAGAGCAGCCGAATTTCCCCGCCAATGCGTTTTCTTTGGATCCAGCAACGATCACGAGTTCCTAAAAGATTCGACAGGAAACCGCCGCTTTTGGCCGGTGGACGTTGGGAAGTGTCCGGTGCAAAAGAGCATCTGGGAGGAGCTGCCGGACGAAGTTGATCAGATCTGGGCGGAGGCTGTGGCAAAGTTTAGGTAAGGCGAGGCGCTTTATCTGGACGATCAGGGAGTCATTCAGGCGGCATTAGACAACCAGAGTGGGCACCGAGAGGTCAATATCAGGGAAGGCCTGATTGCCGAGTTCATCACGCGCCCCATTCCAACGAACTGGAACACGATGAAGCTGCCCGAGCGAAAAATCTTCTGGAGTGGCGTCATGGAGGATCGCGGCGACCTCATCCCGCGCGATCGGGTCTGCGCACTTGAGATCTGGTGTGAGTGCTTCGATGGCGAGCCGAAGTTCATGCGGCGCGGCGACGCGAAAGAGATCAACAAGATCCTCGAAAACCTCCCGAACACCATCCGTGACGAGGGGACGCGCAGGTTCGGCTACTGCGGCGTTCAGCGGGGATTCCGCATCATAAACTGAACAGGCGTAACACAATAAGTGCATGGCGTAACAATGAATTCTTTTTAGTGTTTCTTCATTTTTGTTGTTGCGCTTGCAAGTTGCGGGCTAACCCCTTATGGCTCTAAGGATTATAAATATATGTAACATATATTTATATATATTTATTAAATAGGGGATTAGGGGACGATATACACAGCCTACACTGCCTAATTTATATAACTATACGCGAGCACGTGACATTGTTGCACTGAAAGGAGATCGGGATGAAAGAACGAGATATTGAAGCGCTGCTGCGCGATGGCGTCAAACAGTTGGGCGGCAAAGCCTATAAATGGGTATCGCCGGGGAATGCAGGTGTGCCTGACCGCATCGTCATTCTTCCGGGCGGTAAGGTGATCTTTGCGAGCTGAAGCAGGAGAATGGACGGCTGACGCGGCTGCAGAAAATGCAGCAGGAGCAGCTTCTGCGTCTCAAGGCATCTGTGGCGACTCTGTACGGCATTGCAGACGTACGTAAGTTTTTGGACTGGGCAAAGGAGCACAGCACGTATGATCTTCAAAGCGCACGCGTATCAACGGTACTGCATTGATCGTCTCATCGTCGATCCGCGTGTTACCCTCTTTCTGGACATGGGGCTTGGTAAGACGATCATCACGCTGTCGGCGATCTATCGCCTGAAATACGCGCAGTTCGCCGTCCGTAAGGTGCTTATCATTGCGCCGAAGAAGGTCGTGGAGGCAACGTGGCAGCGCGAAGCGGCGAAATGGGACGGGGTGCATATCCTGCGAATGCAGACGGTTCTCGGCACACAGGCGCGACGGCTGAAAGCACTGAATACGCCCGCCGACATCTATATCGTCAACCGCGAGAATGTATCGTGGCTCGTGGAGCATTACCGCAATGATTGGCCTTTTGATATGGTGGTCGTGGATGAATCCAGCAGCTTCAAGAATCCTCGTGCGAAGCGCTTCAAGGCACTTTCGTATATGTACCCGCATATTAAGCGAACGGTACTTCTCACGGGGACACCAAGTCCGAACGGGATCATTGATCTTTGGAGTCAGATCTATCTCCTAGATCGGGGGCAGCGTCTCGGCAGCACATTCTCAGGCTTCCGTAATCGGTACTTTACGCCTGGGGAGCGGTCGCGTGACATTATCTACACCTACGATCCGAAAGACGGTGCAGAGGACGCTATTATGAGCGCCATCGGCGACATTGCGGTGAGCATGAAGGCGGCGGACTATCTGGAGCTGCCGCCCGTGGTCGAGGATACGATCCCCGTTGTGTTGGATGTGAAGGCGCGCAAGGCGTGTGACACGATGGAGCGGACGATGGTGCTGGAACTCCTGCAGAGCGGCGCGCAGATCACGGCAGCGAGCGCGGCGGCGCTCTCGAACAAGCTGCAGCAGCTTGCCAACGGGGCAGTCTACAACGAGGAGCACGAGCCCCATGCGGTGCATGACTGCAAGATCGAGGCGTTCATGGAGCTGATTGAGCAGCTGGGCGGGAAATCTGCGCTGGTCTTTTATAACTTTCAGCACGATCTTGCGCGGATCGTTGAGGCCCTGCTGCAGACGAATCTCCGGGTGCGGGTTCTGCGTGGAGCAGAGGATGAGCTAGCATGGAACCTGGGCGAGGTGGATATTCTTCTTGCACACCCTGCGAGTGCCGCCTATGGGCTGAACCTGCAGGACGGCGGCAATCATGTCGTCTGGTACGGGCTGAACTGGAGCCTTGAGCTATACCAGCAGGCGAATAAGCGTCTGCACAGGCAGGGGCAAACGCAGACGGTCATCGTGCACCATCTTGTCTGCACAGATACGCGCGATGAGGACATCCTGCGTGCGCTCGGAATGAAGGAGCGGGCGCAGGAGTTCGTTCTTGAGAGCCTCAAGACTCGAATTGATAAGTACAGGGTACATTCAGGAGGATCTACCAATGCTGACATTCATGAAGAACGTGAAGAAGTTTGTTCAAAAGGATAGTCCGGTGCTGTCTGCGATCCACTACCATGTGGGACGTGCATACGCGTCAAATCGGCACAGCCTTATATGGATTGCGGACAACCTGGCGCGCGAAGGGGCTTTTGACGCGGAGAGCGGTGCACCCGTCGAGGATGTGAAGCTGCCGATGCCGTCTTTTGACAAGGTTATGCCCAAAGTTAACGAGGATTCTGCTTATGCGACTGTTGGGAATGCTGAATTGGTACAGCTGCTCTCCGTACTGAAGACCGTAGATGCGTGTGCGCCCAATCGGAAAGATTCGGACTCGGTCATGCTTGTCTGGCGTGCTTCGGGGCTTACGGTATATGCACGAGGACAGTCGCTGCGCGCTGCATACAGTCTTTCCGGAAAGACAGAGAATCTTGCAGAGGGGGCGCTGCGCTTTGCGGTGTTCAACGCGAGGCTGTTGTCTGTTCTGATTGATTATCTCCGTCAGCGAAAAGGCGCAGTGTGGTTTTATGCGCCACCACGTATCAAATTCCCGTTACGGATCGACATGGCAGCACCTTGTGCGATCCCTTCGGGAGGGGTTCTTGCCCCGATGCATGGCATTGAAGTAGAGCGTTGGGCAGATGCTGTTCCTGAAGATGTAATTCGCCGCTGCAAGGAAAATGCGTAAAATGCTGTAAAGTCAGCGTAAGGAGGTCAGAAATGGCAGATACGAAATATCCACAGAGCGCGGAGCTGAATGAGTACCGATACATTGACTATCAGTGGCTCAATGAAGTCGCCACAGGTCTTACGGCGGGCGCAGAAAAGTATCCGGGCGAAACATGGCACGACATCCCTGCAAAGGAGCACGCTGTGCGCGCACTGCGGCATCTTTCGCTGTGGCTTGCAGGGGACAGGAGTGACGAGCATATCATCAACGCGAGCATGCGCTGTATGATGGCACGCGTAATGGAGCGCGAGGAGTTGGAGCAGGCGAAGCGTAAGGAAGATGATCTGAAGCGCTGGCTGGCTAATTTGCCGAGGATAAGGAGGAACGAGGTTTGACAGCAAAAGAATATCTGAGACGCATCCGCGATGCTGAGAGCGATCTGCGGAACGCAGAAATGGATTACCAACGTGCAAGAGATGACGTAATGAATCTCAAGGAAATCGAATACGATAAGGACAAGGTCAGCAACTCACACATCGGTGACCTTTTAGATGCGATCGCAGCGCTTGAGAAATACGCTGAGCGGGTCAATGCGAAATGGGATGAGCTGATTGCCATGCGTGAGGAGGCAAAAGTACAGATTGAACAGATCGCGGATGGGCGCTATCGCGAAGTGCTGCATCGGCGATATTTGCAGGGCGAATCGTGGGAGTATATTGCGGTAGGGATGGGATATAGCTTTCGGCAGGTAACACGATTGCACGGAGGTGCATTGCGGGCGATTGCAGAAAAGATGTCCTAGAATGTCCTATATGACCTGTGATATAGTATAAGCTGGAAAAAGAGAAGATGCTGAGGCGGATTCTCGGAGGGCACAGCTGCGGCAGTGCCCTTTTTGTATGCGTTGATTTACGCTGTGGAGGTGGAGCGCGTGACACTCGAGGATTATCTGCGTTGTCGCAGATCATGGAGCAAGAAGAGGACACAGACACAGAAGCGGCGCGGACGCAGACAGCGGCACAGTGATAAGGAGAAGAGACAGTAAGACGTGCTCGCTGCGTCGCACATGTGGATTTTTTAAGGGGATACCCCCGGCATTGCAGGTACTACAAGGGGCAAGCGGCCACACGGGTCTGCGAGTCTCGGCATTTGTCTGCATGAAAAATAAAAAAATTATCCGTCAATTCATTAAATGAGGTGAACGTATGAAAAAAGAAGATTCAAACAAATTTATATACAGTACACAGGACGCAGCAGAATTTTTTGACGTTCATCGCGACACAATGACGGATTGGGCAAAACATGGAGCGCCGAAAGCAGGGCGCGGGAAATGGAATCTCAAAGATGTCATGGAGTGGCGTTATAAGACAGATGCACTTGCGGGGAAAGAATCCTCTGAAGTTCGTAAACTAAAAGCAGAAGCGGACTTAAAGGAAATCAAAAAGCAACAGGAGGCGATCCGTCTTGCTGTGCAGGAAGGGAAATATATATCTATTGAGCAAACCTCTCATGATCTTGCGCGTCTTTTTATGTCGCTAAAGAATCATCTCCTTTCTATTGGGCATAATGTTGCCACTGAGCTAAATACGATAGATCCAGAATCTGCAACTGTGGCACGTGGAGTGATTGATCGTTGTATTCGTGAGGCATTAGAACAGCTTTCAGAAGGTGGTATATATGGCAGGAAAAAGAAATAGTAGTTTTCCTGCTTATATTCAAGAGTCTTTTGTGGCATTTCGCCCGCCTGAGGAATTAACTGTATCTGAATGGGCAGACAAATACCGCATCCTGTCCGAATTGGACAGTGCTGCGCCGGGACGGTGGCACACAGCGAAAACGCCGTACCTACGGGCAATCATGGACGCGTTCAACGATGATTTCGTCCATGAGATCACATTCTGTGCAGGGACGCAGCTCGGCAAGACCGCCGCCGAGCAGAATATGATCGGCTACGCCATCGCACAGGATCCGGCACCGATGCTCGTTGTCTATCCGTCGGAAAAGCTGGCAAAGTTCACGAGTGAAAAACGCCTGCAGCCGATGATAAAGCTATCGCCTGCACTCGCGGAAAAGTTCGATGAGCGCGGGAGTAAAGACCTCGAACTCTCGCTTGGCAATATGTATATCGCCCTCGTCGGCGCAAACAGCCCATCTGAACTCTCAAGCCGGCCCGTGCGCTATATCTTCTTTGATGAGATCGACAAGTTCCCGAAATGGACGGGCGCGGAGGCGGGACCGTTGGAACTTGCCGCTGAACGCACAAAGACATTCTACAACCGCAAGATCGTCAAGGTCTCAACGCCGACGCTCAAGACGGGCAACATCTGGCAGGGGTGGGAGACGGCGGATATCCACTACCGCTATTTTGTCCCATGCCCGCATTGTGGGGAGATGCAGACGCTTGAGTTTAGGCAGATCAAGTGGGCGGAGGGCGCGGATGAGACCGAGGCGCGGATGGCGGCGTACTATGAGTGTTGTTGCGGCGAAATGCAAGGATGAACAGCATTGCTCATGAACTTCATTAACTCGTGGCTCGCCGAGCCGTGGGAGGACAAGAGCAGCAAGCTGCAATCCGATGTGGTCATGGAAAAGGCGCTGCCATACGAGCGCGGGCAAATGCCTGAGGAGGCGCAGCTGCTCACCTGCGGGATAGACGTGCAGCTCGATCATTTCTACTTTGCCGTGCGGGCATGGGGCGCACATCTGACCTCGTGGCTTGTCGACTGGGGGCGCGTGGAGACATGGGCCGACCTTGAGACGGTCATCAATCGGAACTATACCGATGTGAACGGCGTAGTCCGCAATGTGAATCTTGCGTGCATTGACTCCGGGTATAACACGGACGAGGTGTACAGCTTCTGTGCGCGTCATATGGATGTGCTTATTCCGACGAAAGGCGCAAGCCTGCCGCTGAAATCGCGGTATAACGTCACCATTCTCAATAAGCGGGCGGCGGGTTTCGGACTACGTCTCTACACGATGGATACAAACCAGATGAAGAACTTCATCGCCTCGCGTATGAGCATTGATGCGGGTGCGCATGGCAGTTGGAACGTCTACAAGGGCATTGAGCGCGAATACGCGGATCAGATTTGTGCCGAGCAGCGCGTAGAGCAGCGTGATAAGAAGGGGCGCGTCTCCGTTGTTTGGGAGAAGATCAGCTCCCATGCGGCGAACCACCTGCTCGACTGCGAGACAAACAACACGCTTGCTGCCGAGATCATCGGCGTGCGGTATCTTATGGAGCAGGAGCAGGAAACACGCGCACAGGAGCAGGAGGATGAAGAAAATGACTGGATCGGCGTGGGGAAGAATTGGTATTGAGAAAAAACCCGCCACAAGGGCGGGCATTGCAGTTTAAGCGAGGGCGGTTTTCTTCTCGTAGAGGGCGGTAAGCGCGTCCTGCAGAACTTTTGAGATGTTGAGTTGCTCGGCTTCGGCGAAGGTATTAAGCCATGCGGGGATCGTGAGATTCTTGCGGACGGACTTGCTGCCATACTTTGCGGCGTAGGTGTCCATGTCGAGCGAGAGCAGCGAAACGAATCCCTCGCCGATTTCGGGGTCAGGGTGAATGTCTTTGATATTGCTCGCGGGCGGCACTTCGTTGCCGTCCTCAAGTTCGCCGAGAATCCACCCCGAGGCGGCATCTTCGCCCATCGCGATGGCGCTTGCGAGAGAATCGCCGCCGGAAACGCAGCCGGGGAGGTCGGGCACGGTCACGGCAAAAGCCAAGGAATCGGGGTCAGGGTAAAACACAGCAGGATATACGAGGTTCATTCTATATTCCTCCTTTCGGAGGCAGGTATCACAGTTTGATTCCTGCCTCTTTCAAGACACTTTTCACAATGAAGGGGTTAATGTCACCAGGATGATTCGGAGCTGTCAAGGTTTTGGAAATACCATCTTTTTGATAGTGTTGATGTGAACCTTTCGAGCGGACGGGCTGCCAACCGTTTTTCTTCAGCAGTCGGTCAAGTTCCTTGAATCTCATCGTGTGCCTCCTTCTGAACATATTATACGTATTATACGCATAAAAGTCAATAGTTTGGAAATATTTTCTTTGTAAATCAAAGGTAGGTGGTGAGCGTGTAGCATGGCGAAGGGGCATGAGAATCTAAAGCCTTTGGATGAACGAACAAAGGATGAACAAAGGAAAATCGCACAAAAAGGCGGTATCGAGAGTGGAAAGGCACGCCGTCGCAAAAAGGCACTGCGCACAGCACTCAAGGAGGCTGTTTCTCTTCCCTTGAAGGAATTGTCGCCCGATCTTCGGGATGGGATTATGAGCGCGGCGAAAGTCACCGATGAGGAGCTGACTGTCGCAGATGTGCTGATTGGCAGCATTGTCCGAACCGCGTGTAATGGAAACTCGCAAATGGCGAAGCTACTGCTTGACACCATCGGCGAAAGTATGGATGCACGGATTAGGGAGCGAGAATTGAAGCTGAAGGAGCGGGCGATTGACACGGGGCAGATAGATACGACGCTCAATGTCACCATCAAAGAGAAGGAGGCGCAAGATGGTGGACGCGGCGAAGGAGATTAACCCGCATTTCAAGGAGTTCCTCTTCGACTGGGACAGCAAGATTTACTTCCTCGTTGGTGGCTACGGCTCCTCGAAGTCCTATCATGTCGCACTCAAGGTTATCTTGAAGCTCCTCAGCGAGAAGCGGACGGCGCTTGTTGTGCGCGAGGTCTACGATACCATCCGAGACAGCTGCTTCTCACTCTTTCATGAGATTGTGGAGGACATGGGGTTGGGGGCGTTCATTCAGTTCAACGCCTCACCGATGCAGATGCGTTTTGCCAATGGCAGTAAGATTGTCTTCAAAGGGATGGACAAACCCGCAAAGCTCAAGTCCATCAACAACATCAGCCTCATCTGGGTGGAGGAATGCAGCGAACTCAAGTATGCGGGGTTCAAGGAGCTTCTCGGGCGTCTGCGTCATCCGACGTTGCCGTTGCACATTCTCCTCACGACCAATCCCGTAGCGCGGTCAAACTGGACGTATCAGCATTTTTTCCAAAGCCGAGGACTGGACGATCAGGAGTTTTATCGGAAGCGTGTGATGCGCGAGGGAAACGCCTACTACCATCACAGCGTTGCCGACGACAATCTCTTCTTGCCGCCGGACTACATCGCGCAGCTCGACGAGATGAAGGACTATGACGCCGATCTCTATCGAATCGCACGTCTCGGGCAGTTTGGCGTCAATGGCAGGCTTGTCCTGCCGCAGTTTGAAGTCATGCCGCATGATGAGG
>ERZ773014.1112-NODE-1112-length-17518-cov-21.061215_pt1 | contig 17518 bp, 10 predicted proteins | sample MGYA00580841_ERZ773014 | MGnify/ENA primary metagenome ERZ773014 (study PRJEB29015, sample SAMEA2737989) | human oral metagenome | biome: human oral; feature: human-associated habitat; material: dental | place: China | collected 2067 ...
CGGAGCAAGTTGGACGGACTGCCCGGGGGTGACGTTGAGCGTCAACGCCGTCACCGGGCTGCCGTCGGAAGACACGCGGTTCCACGAGAAGGTCACGCTGCCGTCGCCGGGAGTCGCCGTCAGGCCCGCCGGCCGGTTCGGCACGATGTCCATGAGCACGGGCGCCGACCGCGTGGGCGTCGAAGCGCCGACCGCGTTGTACGCCGTGACCTCGAATATGTGGTCGATGCCGAGAGTCCGCCCGTCCAGCTGGCATTGGGTGACCGCGCCGCAGTGCTTTTCGTCGCCCTGCGTCACGTCGCGGACCACGACGTCGGTCACAGGCGAGCCGTTGAAATCGATGACCTTCCACATGACCGTCGCAGAGTTCTTGTTCGTCACCCGCGCGCCGAGGATCTGCACCGGAGACGGCTTGCCCAAGACCGAGAGCTTGAACTGGCCGCGCACCGACCTTTCGGCCAGCCCCGTGGCGTCCATAAGCTGATAGGAGACGTAAATGTCCCCCGTAACGTCGGGCGGAATCGACACGGAGACGACGGTTCCCGAGGAGGAGGCCTTGACTCCCCCGACCTTGCTCGAAACCGTCGGTTGGCCGGCTATCGACAAGGGCTTGTCCGGGAAGGGGTTGACGGCGAACTTGGACACGTCGACCTTCGCCGTGCTCCCCGCCTTCACGGTCTCCTCGTAGGAGGCGACCTGGATGAGCGGTCTGTCCGTCTTGACGATCGTCACGGGAACCTGGCCCTTGACCGAATTGTGCCCGTCGTCGATGGACACCTCCACGGCCCCCGCGGAGCCGGGCTGCGACTCGGCGTCGGCCTTGACGGAGAGCACGGACCCGGAGACCTTGGCGTCGATCCCCTTCGGAGCCTTGACCACCTTGTACGTGAAGTCCTTCGGATCGTCGCCCCAGTCCTGGTCGGTCGTCATCGCCGCCAGGTTCGCCGAAACGGGCTTCGTCGATCCGGCCTCGACCTGCACGGGCGTCGGCGTGAACTCCGGCGGACGGTTGCCGGAGGGCTTGACCTCGACCGGAAGCTGCAAGGTCCTCACCAGGCCGCTGCCGTCGTTGCGGTCCTTTCCGTCCGTGACCTCGAGGGTGATCATCGTCGGGCCGGAAAAGTCCGACTGCGAGGTGAAGGTGATCGTCCGCTCGTCCGTGTAGAGGGGGTCGCCGTTCCATCCGACCGACGCGGCGACCTTGCTGGGGTCGGTCATGATGACGGACCTGCCCGAGCGCGTGAGGATGTAATCGTTGATTTTGATCTTCTTCGGCTTCCCGGCCTCGGCGACGATCGTCTTCGACGTGTCGACGACGGGCTCGGTCTGCCTGGCCGGGGGCACGCGCACGACGGCGGCCGATTCCATCCCCGTCGAGTCCTTCACCTTGTACAGGACGATCCGCGCCTTGTCGGAGGTCTTGATGGTCAAGGACTTGTCGGAGTTGACGGTCACGCCCTCGTCGTCGGATTCGACTTTCTCGTCGTAGACGTCGCCGTCGGGGTCGGTGTCGTTGGCGAGTACGTCGACCCTCACCTTGTCTTTGCCGAAGGCCTTGTCCCGACTCACGGAATCGTCGCGGGCGATGGGCGCCAGCGCGGGGGCGTCGGGCGAGACGTTGACCGTCAGCAGGCCCTCCGCGAATCCGCCCCTGCCGTCGGTTATCCGGTAGGAGACGGGATAGGACCCCGCCGTTTTGGGCGTTTTGACGATGACCTCGTTGCGCCGCTCGGAGACTTTGAGGTCCTTGGCCTTGCTCTTGGCCGAACCGGCCACGAGCTTCGGCGTGTCGCCGCTGTCGGGGTCCGAGTCGTTCTGCGTCACGGGCACCGACACCTTCGTCCCGGGCCGCACCCGAACCTGGTCGGAAACCGCGTTGGGCGGCTGGTTGGTCTTGGGCGCCGGAACCACGCCCACGCGCACTCTGGCCGTCGCCGTCTTCCCGTACGTGTCGCGCACGATGTACTGGAAGCTGTCGGTTCCGGGCTTGCCGGCCGTGTACTTCAGAGAGTCGCCGCCGACCTCCACGAGGCCGAGCTTCGGCGATTCGCCCGGCCCGACGAGCTCGACCGAGTCGCCCTCGGGGTCGATCCCGTCGAGCGGAACCGTTATATTCAGCTTCTCGCCGACGACGGCGCGGGCCGTGATGTTCTTCGGTATGGGCGGGCTGTCCTTCTCGGCGTCGGCGGCCGTGACGGTGATGTTGACGGTGGCCGACTCCGTGTGGCCAAGGGAGTCTTGGACGGTGTACACGACCTTCACAGAGCCGGGCTTCTTCCCCGCTCTGAAGCGAACGACGTTGTCGGAGAGGAAGACCTCCCCCTGATCCTTCTGGGCGTTCGACTGCAGGTTCGGCAGCACGGTCATCTTGAGGTTGCCGGGGGACCTGTCGTTCGCCAGCACGCGCACCGACCCGACGTCTCCGGCCCGGACGACGAGCTGGTCGTCGGCGAGCACGGGCGGCGCCTGCGCGTCCGCCGCGGGCACGGGAATGACCTTGACCCGGCCGGTCGCGGTCTGGCTTCCGTTGGAGACGGTGTAGGTGAAGGTTTCGGGGGCGTCCAGCCCGGCCGGCGCGCTGACCCTCGCATGTTCGTGGTTGTACGGAGAGACGACGAGCTTGGAACCCGGCTCAGTCTGGACGGACTGGAGCGTGAGCACGCCGCCGCCGGGGTCAGAGTCGTTGGTCAGCACGTCGACGAGGTTCTGGCCTCCGGCTGGCAGCATCGCAATGTCGTTCTCGGCGATCGGCGTCGAGTTGGCGTCGCGCTCGACCGCTTCGACGCGGATGATCCCCATCGACGACGTCGGCCCGTCCGAGACGAAGTACGTCTGGTAGTAGGTGCCCGGCTTGGACGCGGAGACTGTCACGGTGCTCTGATCCGAGGAGGCCTTGGCGGTCAGGCCCTGGGGGCTCGGGCCGAGGCTCACGAGCTTGAGCGAGTCGCCGTTGGCGTCCGTGTCGTTGGCCAGCGGGTCCACCGTGGTCGATTCGCCGGCCACGACGCGTACGAGGTCGCCGTTGGCCCTGGGAGGCTGATTGACGCCGTCGGTCACTTCGACGACGACGGAGCCGTTTGTGTCCGCCTGTCCGTCCGAGACGACGAGGTTGACGTTGCGCACGCCCGCCCCCTGGCCGAGGTCGGAGATGGAGACGGATCCGGTCTCCCGGAACGAGGCGTTCAGCCCTTTCGTTCCGGCGGCGCTCTTGAGGTAGATCTGGTCGCCGTCGGGATCGATCCAATCCCCGAGCACCTGGAGGGTCGTCGTGCCGCCGGAGGAGAGCTTGGCGCTCGTATTGATCCTTTGCACGGGCGGGGCGTTCTGGCTGAACGGGTGGACGGAGACGTTCACCGTCGCGGTCGCCTTGCCCCCGCGCCCGTCGTCGGCCTCATACGTGAAGGACGTCGATCCGGTCGCCCCTTCGGGCACGTCGATCTGCAAAGCCTGACCGTTGCGCCCCGGCCGGACCGTGCCGAAGGACGGCTGGCTGAGCGCCTTGACCGTCAGGATGTCCCCGTCCTCGTCGTTGTCGTTGAAGGTCACGGGCAGCGTCGTCGAACGCCCCGGCCGGACGCCGAAGGAGTCGTTCTCCGCCTTCGGCGGGTGGTTCTCGTCCGTCCTGTTAGGGTCTTGCTGCTGAGTGTTGAGGTCGGAGCTGTCTTCCTTCTTGTCGTCGTCGACGTCTTCGCTTTGGTTGATGTTGTTCCAGTCGTTGACCAGAACCATGTCTTTGTCGGGGAGCCACACGTTGCCGTTGGCCACGTCGTTGAGGACGATGATCTTCCTGTTTGTGCGGAAGCGCACGCTCTTGCTCGCCTCGAGCTTCTCGGCGGGGCGCGAGACGTCGTCGGCGTTGCCGTCGCAGTCTCGCACAAAACGGCCGGTGTTGGCCCACGCCGCGTAGGCGCACCCCTGGTGGAGCACCGGAGGGGCCGCGCTTCCCCGCGCGTTCGGGTTGTCCGGGTCGGCGGCTTTCTGCGTGACGGCGCCGTCGTCGAGGGAGACGCGGTACAGCGACGTCGATGAGGCCACGAGCGCGTCCGAGGACTTCGGCCCGGGCTCTTGGAGGCGCAAGCCGTTGCTGTCGCCGAGCGAGACGAGCTTGCCGTCGGGAAGCAGGAGCTTGCCCGAATCGGGGTCGAGCACCACGGGTTTGTCGCCGACCGAGCTGATCTGGAGCCCCTTGACCGAGGCGAGCTCATCTGGGAATTTGTGCTCGATCCGCGTGAAAGCCGAGCCCTCGGCCTGCATCGTGCGCAGAACCTTCTCCTTGGCCGAGACGACGTGGACGGACCCGTCCTTGCCCACGGCCATCGTCCCGTCCTCGACGCCTTCGGTCGTCGGCTCGGCGGCCTCGGGCGAAAAGCTGGGAAGCGACTTGAGGCCCGTCGTCCAGACCTTTCCCGCCTTGGAGTCGATGAGCCCGATCGTGCCGCCGCCCAGCCCGACGCCGTCGACCGTTCCGAGTTGCTGCTCCGTGCCGATGAGGGACTTGGCCGGATCGACCGCCGCAAGCGTCCCGGCCTCCATGTTGCGGTAGAGAACCGTGTCCTCTTCCTGGAGCACGTCGAATTTGTCGGTCTTCGTCCTGTCGGAGGCGTCGATCGATTGTGAGGGGTAATTCACATGGCCTAGCATGCGCGAACTCTGGTTCGTGACCCACACGCCGCCGTCGTTCAAAGAGAGTTCGGCCCTGTCGATGCCCTGGGACGCGGCGATGGCCGCTCCGTATGCGAGGAGGATCGCCGCAGTCGCCCCGGTTGAGACCAGACGCTGGGTGCGCCTCGAAAGCCCGCGACGGCGGGGCCTCGGGGCATCGCGTGTCAGGTCGCGCGCCAGGTCGCGCGAACGCGGCAAAGACATCCTTTTACCTCCTATTGGATGTTCCGCACGCGGGTGGCGTGTGGGAGGAACCCGCGCACGGCTGAGGCGCCCCGCCCTCTTCGACTATTCGAACAGCGCGAAGGACCCCGCTGTTCAAAATATATTGCCTTTTGCCCTAGCTTCCAAGACGCCTTCCCCCGCTTTCGCGAGCGCAGCGCTCACATCCCCGATCGAGCATCGCATCACGGCGCCGCCCCAACGAAGGCGCCTGCCCGCCCTCGTCACTCCACCCTTCTCACTCCCCGCCCTCGTCACTCCACCCTTCTCACTCCCCGCCTCGTCACCCGGCATCGGTCTCGTCGCCCGCACCGCCTCACCGGTCGGCCGACCGCAGCGGACGCGCGTTCAGCCGACGTGAGGCTTCGCGCGCTTGCACACCAAAACGAGCTCAAGTGGAATGATTCGGCTTAAACACAAGGAAACACGACCTTCGTCCCGGCCTCCGCCTCGCTCGATCCGGCCTCTTCCCCCGATCGCGCGGAACGAACAGGTGGGCTTTTGCCGCCATTTCGGGAGAGAATGACCGCATGGGTTTCATCGACTGGGCATTCGACGTCGCGGCGGCGCACCCCGACTTGACGGGCGCGCTCATTGACGTCGACGGCGAATGGCTTGACATTCTGCTGCCCGACGGCCGCACGTTCCGCTTTCGCCCCGGCCAAATGATCGACGAGTCGAAGCCCGAACCCGTCCGCCGCAAGCTCCTCGACCGCCTCATCTCCATTGGCGTCGCCCGCGCCGAGTCCGCCCCGTCCGAGTCCGCCCCGTCCGAGTCCGCCCCCGCCGAATCCGGGCCCTCCGCCTCTGCGCGCTTTGAATCCGACGCGTCCGATGCGGGCGAGCCCGAGGACGACGCGGCCTTCGACCGGCCTTCGAGCTCCGAGTCGTTCGACGAGGCCCCGCCGGAGGACGAGCCTTCCGCCGTCGCAGCCGAACGCCTCGAGCCGTTGGACGCAAGCAGCGGAGAGTCTGTGCTGGCCCACATCATGCCGATCGTGCGCAGCGCCGACTACTTCGTCGCCTCCCACGACCACGCGCGCGACGACTCCATGATCTACGTCCCCCTCACGCCTTTCGTTGGCGCAGGCATCGCGATCGACGGCCGCGACCTCATCACGCCCATGTACTTCTCCGACGCCGAACGGCTGGGGCTTCCCACCGACATCGTCGGTTTCTTCCAGCAGGCGCTCATGCATCTGCGGACCTCCGACTTGACCAACGGCCAGCCTTCCGTGCAGGTTCAGCCGGGGACTCTCGCGGGAGCGCAGATTTTCGAGTTCGCCGGCCCTCCCAGCTATCAAAGCTCGTGGTTCATGGACGTCGAAATGGCGCTCACCGTGGCCGAGTCGCTCAGTTCCGTCCACGACGACGGCCTCGCCTTGTTCGTTCCCGCCTCGCGCGACCTAGCGTTCGTGGTGATGGCCGACGATCCGCATCTCGCCCCGCTGTTCCAGTATCTTTCGCGGGCCGCGGCCGACGCGGAATCGATCTACCCCCTTCCGCACGTTGTGACCGGCGACGGGTGGAGCGAGTGGATTCCGATGAACGACCATCCCGCCGCCCGCATCCTTTCCAAAATCCGCGCGCGCTCGCGGGCGGCGATCTACAGCGTGCAGGAACGCGAGATGCGCACGTGGCCGAACGATTTCGGAAGGCTGGCGCCCTTCGAGGTAATCCGCGACGGCGCTCTCACCTCCTCCGCGACGCGTTGGACGTCCCTCGACGGCTTCGGATCCGTTCCCGACGCCGAGTACATCGATTTCGTGCGCCAGAGGTCTCCCCATCCGTGGGACGCTGAGACCTCCGACCACGTGCGGCTTCGAACCCAGGTGGCCCGCGACGTCTGGCACGAGGGACTGTCCCCCATGCACAACGTGTGGCCCCCGCGCTGGAACGTCGCCGGCTTTCCCGACGACGCCCAGATGGCCGCCCTCAAGGAGGCCTCAACCCGCGAGTTCTGAGCGCAGCGCATGGCTCCGCGGTCCGCTAGTCCGTGCTTCTCCCCCATTTCCCCGCGTAGAACCGGCCAAGGGTCTCCTCCTTGAAGTCCGCATAGTCGCCCGCTTCGATCGCCGCGCGGATCCCGTCGACGAGCCGCACGGTGAAGTGCTCGTTGTGGATCGTCGCGAGTGTGGAAAAAAGCATCTCTTTGGCTTTGTACAGATGGTGGAGGTAGGCGCGCGAGTAGTGCGTGCACGTGTAACAGCCGCATCCGGGCACGAGCGGGTTGAAATCGCGTCTGAACTGGGCGCGCGTGAGATTGAACCTCCCGTCCGGCGAGTAGATCGCGGCGTTGCGGGCGACGCGGGAAGGGTTGACGCAGTCGAACGTGTCGGCCCCGGCCTCCACCGCCGCGAAGAAATCGTCCGGCTCGGAGATCCCTAGGAGGTGGCGCGCCCGATCTTCGGGCAGTTCCTGCGAGGCCCACCCGACGATCGTCCCCAGATTTTCCTTCTCCAGCGCCCCTCCGATGCCAAAGCCGTCGAATCTCTGCCCGTCCGCTTCCATCGCGCCGAGGTCACGGGCGGCCTTTCGCCGCAGATCCTCGTACTGGGCGCCTTGGACAACTCCGAAGAGCTGCTGGTAGGGCTTGCCTTCGCGCTCGGCCGTGAGTGCGCGATGGGCCGCCAGACACCGCAGCGCCCATCGCCTCGTGCGTTCGAGGGCCTCCTCCTGGTAGGCGCGGGAGTTGAGCAGCGTCGTCAGCTCGTCGAAGGCGAAGATCACGTCCGCCCCAAGCTCGTGCTGGATGCGCATTGAGACTTCGGGCGTGAATCGGTGTCGACTTCCGTCGAGGTGGGAGCGAAACCACACGCCGTCGTCGTCGACGTCGGCCAGGCGTTCCTTCGACGGCGCCACCGTCCCGTCAGCGTGCGAGGAGCCCGAGAACTCCTCGGAAAGGACCTTTTTGAAGCCCGACCCTAAAGACAGGACCTGAAACCCGCCCGAGTCGGTGAACGTCGGGCCGGGCCAGTTCATGAATTTTCCGAGCCCGCCGGCTTCGTCGACGATGTCGGAGCCCGGCTGCAGGTACAGATGATAGGCGTTGGCCAGCACGGCCTGCGCGCCGACGTCGGCAATCGCCTCGGGCGCCACCGCCTTGACGGTGGCTTTGGTTCCGACCGGAACGAAAGCGGGTGTGGCAATCTCGCCGTGCGGGGTGGCCAGCACTCCGGTGCGGGCAAGCGGGTGGGCGTCTAAGCGGGCTCGAATCTCAAACGTCATCTCGCATTCTCCTTGCCGTCGGCCTTCGAAATCCGCTCTTCGCAGGAAACCCGCTCTTCGCACGAGGCCTTCTCTTGAGGGGAGGATTCCGCATACTCGGGGTCCGTCTTCTTGACGAATCCGATGACGGCGTATGTCAGCGGCAGGAAAACGGCTTCGACGCCGACTTTGTAGGCGAAACCGACGAGCATGAGGTTGAAGATCGTGGCCCATCCCGCGTTCCCGGTCCACGCGATGAGGCAGAAGACGGCGGTGTCGGCGGCCTCTCCCGCCACGGTCGATCCGAGCAGGCGCGCCCATAGGCGTTTCTCTCCGAACGCCTTTTTGATCTTGACGAGCACAAGGGAGTTGAGGAGCTGGCCCGCGAGGTATCCCAGCAGCGAGGCGGCGACGAAGCGCGGCACCTGGCCCAGAACCGCTTCAAAAGCCTCCTGGTTCTTGTAGTCGGGGTCGGACGGCGCGATCTGAACGAGCCAGAAAGTCAAAGACGCCAGAATCTGAACGACGAATCCGGTGACGATGACTCTGCGCGCCCGCCGAAAACCGTAGACTTCGGAGAGGACGTCGCCGAGTATGTATGTCAGCGGGAAGAGAATGGCTCCGCCGTCGAACACCAGATGCCATGAAAAGCCTCCGAGGGCTACGTCTACGCCGATGAGTTTCGTGGCGGCGATGTTGGACAGCAGAAGGAATGCGACGAAGCATACTGCGACGATGTCGAAGTATCCTCGGCGGGCATGACGGTGGCTCACGGAGAACTCCTTTAGACAGGGCATTCGGTGCGGGATGCGGGGTTTGCCCCGCGCTGCCACCACGGGGGCCGGTTTGAAACCGAGACGTCGAATCGCTCCGCCGTCCTCGTAGAGTGTAGCGCCGCACGCGCCCGACGCGAAGCCTGAACTCGCGATCGCCGTGCGTTCAATCGTCTTTCGCGGCCCATCTTCACACCCCGTGCCTTCGCGTTCCAATGATTGTTCCATCTGGCCGAGTGAAGACGAATCCGCCGTCGTGGTGGGCGATGGTCGTCATCTCGCGATGGACGAGGGCATGGTGATGCCAACACAGGAGGACGGCGTTGGCCAGGTCTGTCGCGCCTCCCTTTTTCCAGGGCAAGGCATGGTGGATCTGACCGTGCTGGATCGTCTCCGAGCACCCCGGGTACCGGCAGGTTCGATCTCTGGCGATTACAGCGCGAGTCTGCCCAGGTGTGAACAAACGTTTGCTTCGCCCCGCGTCGAGAACTTCCCCGGTCGCAGAGAGCACGATGCGGCCAATCGAAGAGTCGCATGCCAGCCGGGCAAGCTGAGACATCGACAGTGCGGTTCCATCGTCAAAAGCGGCCGGCTCTGCTCCGGCCAAAGCCTTCAGATCGATTGCAGAGGGAATGACCGCCAAGAGGGGGCCGAGCTTCTTCCGTTGCCGGCGAACCTTTTCCAGACACGCGCCGGCCCGCCCCTGACCGCCCGTCTCGACGCACCGCCCCGAAGCATCGCGGTTCACACCGTCATTGGCCCCACCTGCTTCGACGGCGCCGACGCCGCGCGCGTCGACGCTTCCGGTTGCTGCGACGCCGCTTTTGAACATTGAGAGCGAACTCTCCAGAGAATCGTTTGCGCCGAGGGCAGGACAGCCGCCGACAGCGTTTTCCAAGCGCATAAAAGTCGCCAGGGGAACATGAACCGACAAATGCGGGCGGATGCGAGCCCCGGCTGCCAGAGTTCCCTCATCGAGGCGGACGCTGGCAAGCTCGACAAGGGCTCCGGCGCGCCGTTCCGGCAGAGTCCGCGTGTCGTCGGCGCTCTTTCTCCCCATGAGCGCGCTCAACGCCGTATCCACGAGAGCCGAAGTCTCGCTGGAAAGCCAACCGCTGACGCGCATTCCCCACCCCGACGGGGAAAAGACAACCTTCTCCCGCGCAGCTTCGTCTTTCTCCGCCGCCACTCCGATGGCAGGGTCCTCCCGCAAGGCGCGCGCTCTAAGCCGCCGCTCGAATTCACGCGGAGCAGACCGACGCGCCCACTGAACTATCTCTTCTTGAACCCCCTCGCGGCGAAGCGACTCTCGCAGAGCGGGCGTGGAAAACACTCGTCGAACGCCGTCGATATGCTCGGCGAACACGTCTCCCGACTCCAGCGCGGCGGCCATGACCGGCAACTCCTCGCCCAAAGATTGAGCGCGGGCAATTTCACGGGCGGCTGCAGCAGGCGACTGCCCCGAGGCCTTCTCGTTCCAACGGACCAGCGTCCGCTCGCCCGAAGCGCGCCAACTGCCCCTTTCTCCAATCGCAACGAGCCAGCGGCCTCGCACCGCTCCCAGGCGCGAGGCCAGTCCTGCCAACGCCTCAGCACCGGCAAGAAGCTCCTCGTCAGAAGCCTTTGACACGTCCAGACTGGCCAAAACCGAAATATCGGCCTTCAATCCGTTCACAGACTCACCCACACCGGATTTTCGACCCCGATCAAACACTTTTCCGCCGTCTCCGGCGCAGGCAAAGCCTTGAGGAAGCGCCACCCTAGCCGGGCAAAAAACGCCCGCCACATCGACGTCGTCGAGAGTCATTGTGCCCGCCTCCTTCCGCGAGATCCCCGGCGTCACCCTCTTCTCCCATTGTACACTGAACTTGATATGGTTTCAATTTTTTGTTCGATATTTTCTATTGCTTATTCGCAAAGTCGACCTTTGCAGGACGTCCGACGACGACGCCTCCGCACCAGCCGCGCGACCTCCACCCGCACCAGCCGCGCATCACACACCGCGCAGCCCCCACCGCCAGACCCCGCGCACAGAGGCCACCCGCACACAGAGGCCAAAGGCCCGAACAGCCCTGGAACGAACCCTAGAACCCGATGTGCAAAACCGCCGCACGGTCGGCCGGGCTCACAGCCTGCGAAATCGCCAGATCCTTGCCGTCGCGATACCCGACGCTCTGCCCGGGAAGCAGGAAGGCGTCGGCGGAAAGCAGGTAGTCGACCACGTTTGAGAGCATCGCATAGACCTCTTCTTCGCTGCGCAGGGACCCGACCACCTCAAGGTCGAGATGCCCGAACAACGGCAGTCCCAATGTCCGGCCGTAAACGAGGTCCGGCTTGGACACCCGGATTCCCACCCACAGCGGGATCGGGGCCTGCCCCTTGCTCAAAAGGTCCGCAAGTTCGACAACCATCCGCGGAGGCTGCACGACGCCGAGCTCCGGCCGGAAGAGCCCCACCGCAGACTCCTCGCGCATGAGCGCGTCGGCCACCTCCGCGAGAACGACGTGCGCGGTCAGCGCGCGCCGCCTCAATCCGACCTCGCGAGGAAGCCCCTTCAGTTCCGCGATCTCCTTGCCTGTGAAACCCGGAATCCCCGATCCGCCCGCATCCGCCGCCCGATCGCCGACTTCGCCTCCCGAACCGCCGGCTTCTCGCCCAAAGCCTCCCGCTCCAGCCCCAAAGCCGCCCGCTCCGGCCTCAAAGCCTCTCGCCCCAGCCCCAGAACCTCCCGCTCCAGCCCCAAAACCGCCGATGTCCTCCATCGGCGCGAAGCAGGTCAAGGCGACATGAAAACTGTGCGCGGGAAGCCGCCCCCTTTCCGGCACAGCCTCCCCCGGAACAGGGCTCAGCAGCACGACGACGTCGCGCAGCGCAAATCGCAGAATGCTGCCGCCCTCCTCCCATTCGAAGGCGACGCTCTCATTCCACAGCGTCCCCACGCGCGCCGCAGCCGCCTCAAGGTCGATGGGGGCGGTGAACAGAGCAGTCGCGGAGAGAATCTCCGAGGCGTCGGGATGGATCATCGAAACGGGGAACTCGGTCATGCCGCTCTCCTATGCCGAAACGGGTCGAAACCACGGGAACCACGGGAACAAAGGGAAACCGCCGGAACAAGTCGAAACCGCCGCAACGGGTCGAAAGCGCCGGAATGAGTCGGGATTCGGCCGTCTAAGCCGACGGCGCTTCGACAGACCGCCGACGCTTCGACATGCCGACGGCGTCGAGCAGGGCGGCTTCCAGCCAATGCCGGGCAACGAAAACGCCGAAAAGGCGTGGACGAAGACAAAAGCAAAGACATAGATAAGGCTGGGTGGTTCGAATCGACAGCAGCGGAAACGAACCACCCAGCCAATTGGCAAGGAATCCGGGATTCCCACACGCTCACCTCATTTGGGACGGATGCGTCTTGCCATTGCGCGCACCCGATGGGGGCGCAAGCTCTATGAAGTTGTGCTGTTCTAATGATATACCGCAGACACGCGATCCGCAGCAACCGTAGGTCTAAAAGTTTAGGCACTTTCGACCGACATCACAAATCGACTTAGCCGACAGTGAAATTCATCAGAGGTCTGCCAGGCGCGTGTAGACCTCGACGAAGACTTCTTCGGGAGTTCCGGGGTTGTCGACCACGAAGCCAAGTTCGTCGTCCTCAAGCCTCTCCAAAGTGGCGTACTGGTTGGACAGCAGCGAGGGGTTCATGAAGTGCCCTCGCCTCTTTTCCATCCTCTCCGCGTTGAGGTCCTCGGGCGGCGCAACGTGCGCGAAGACGGTTCGAGCGCCGTTGTCCCGCAACGTGTCGCGATACTTGCGCTTGAGCGCGGAGCAGGAGACGACGGTCGAATGGCCGACGGCGTTCTCCGCCCGCATCCAGTCTCGAATTGCCTCGAGCCATGGTTGGCGGTCGGCGTCGTCGAGGGGAAGTCCGGCCGCCTGCTTGTCGCGGTTCGCCTGCGTGTGGAACTCGTCGCCCTCGGCGTATACGTAACCGAGCTTGCCTCCGAGCATCATGCCGATCGTTGTCTTTCCGGAGCCCGCAACGCCCATGACAACGATGTTGACGGGCCCTTTCGCCCGCGGCGGCGCTGGCAAGTGTGGGATGTCGGATTCGCTCATCGCTTCCTCGCTTTCGCTTTTCCGGCGGAGCCGGCGCCCGCCGCATTGCTTGTACCGTGTCTACGGTATCCCATTGCGAAGGCCGCGGGTATATGGGCTTGTCAACTTTGACGCAATGCACGCCCCGGCTCAGCCCGCGCCCTTCCCAGGTCCGCCGCCGTCGCCGTCCATGTTCATGAAGTGCGGGCCGCGCGCAGCGAGTTCGAGGGCGTACATCGGCCCCCAATGCCTCCAAGGTTCCTTCGACAGGTAGTCGTTGGTGAAGCGCATGTCGTCGGAGACTTCCGTGACGCAGAACTCGGGGATTTTCAGGTCGACGACGGGCGCGAGCCTCTCGCATTCGGCCACGATGAGCCCCTCGTTCTGGCCGGCGAACACGTCGAATTCCCAGCCGTCCTCGTCGTACCAGAGCGAGTAGCGATTCTTCAAGACAACGGTGGGGCAGCGCCGGATGATCTGGGTTGCCACTGCGAGGTCCATACTGGATTCCATTTCGTAGCGCTCGCCTTGGACGGCGGGCGACTTCACCGCCATCGAGGCGGAGGCCTCGTCTTCGGCGTCGGCCAGAAGCCCGGTGAGAAGCCGGCGTTCGTAAGCGCCCAAATAGTCCGTCGCCTCGTCGAAGGCAGGGCACTCGACGGACCTTCCAGGAAAGGCGATCCTCACGCGCACGGCATACCCGTCCTCGGCGAATACGTACGCCTGAACGATCACCTGCTTCGAGCCGTGCCGAACCACGTCCTTCGGCAGCGCGCGCACCAAGAACTTGCGCTCGAACTCGAATTGAAGGTCGACGTCGTCGGAATCGCTCATGTCTCAAGGATACGGAAGTCGGGCGAAGGCCTCACGGACAATACACGCTCCGACGGCGCGTCGCCCGGCGAAGCCGTCCGCCCGCAGTCCACGAAAGATTCCGACAAGATGCCGCGGATCGTTGCGCCACAGGTCCCGCAGAGCCGCCGTACGCCCACAGGCATCCGCGGACGACGGCGAACTCCGTCCGAGACAGCGCACTTGCCCTACTCCGAGTCTCGTTTAAAAGCTCCGCCGAGCGCATACACACCGAGCGAAACGGCGTAGGCAACGACGGTGAACACTGCGACTCCGCTGTATCCGGTGAACCTGGACAGCAGGTAGCCGCCAATGGCTCCGCCGATGGTGGCGCCCGCATACATGGCGGCGCTCGCTAGCGACGACACGGTGCCTCGGGCCAGATCGGTGTGACTCTGAAGCTCGCTCATCAGCACAGGGAACAGAAAACCGCCGACGAGCATCGCCACGGCCAGGACGATTACGGCCACCCACATATTGGACACGAAAGCAGTGCCGAGGTAAATGGCGCCGAGGGCGATGATCCCGAACAGAAGCGAACGCCTTTCCCCGAGGCGTGCAACGAGCCGCGACCCCGTCAAGGAGCCGATGGCGTTGCCAAGGCCGATGATGATCATCGCCGTGCCGATCGCGTTCTGATCGGCGCCAAAGTCTTTTGCCAGCCACGATCCAATGAAAGACAGGGCGGTGAAGTTACCGGTCTGGAAGAGCAAGTATGCAATCAGCGACATCAGGAGAGGGTGCGAACGGGCGACGTGTGCGTAAGGCGCGAATAGTCTGCCGCCGGAGGCCGCGGGCGCCACATTCGGGAAACCCTTATAAAGAATTGTCCACAGCACGGCGCTGGACGCGGCAATCGCGAAGAATGGAATGCGCCATCCCTTTGAGGATAAGAACGAAGCGATCGGGATGCCCGCCACTTGGGCGATCGCAAGCCCCGCAGTCGCATACCCCATGGTTTTGACGATTGCTTTTGGCGGCACGGTCACCGGGATCGACGCCCAGATCTGCGGTGCGACGAAGGCGGCGGCAACGCCCGCAAGCGAGCGTGCGGTGAAAAGCGACCAGAAACCCCACGTGCAACCGCAAGCCGCAGTGAAAACGCCGAATCCGACCAGCCCGGCAAGCAGAACCTTGCGGCGGTCCAGACGATCGGAGATGGGACCCGCAATGAGAGCAAATAAAGCGTAACCGAGAGCATAGGCTGAAACGAGCCAACCGGAACGAGACACGCTCACCCCGAATTCCCGTTGAAGCAGGGGAAGCAGCGGAGCCGTGAGGAACGTATCCGTGCCGATGACGAATAAGGTGGAGAAGGAGAGCAGGCGCATCGTGGGTTCGGACGCGGGCGTGAACTGCGAAGGGACAGTCATAAGTGCACCTTTCAGGCTGCCCCACAAGCCGTGGCTAGACGGCCGGACGCACTCCAAAGGGCGAGCCAAACTTGCGGATCGGGAGCTCGGAGTCGCCAACGCGTGCCGACGACGGTGCCCCCATCCTCATTTCGAAATTTCTCGAAATAATGATCCATCCGCGCTTTTACAGCTGTCAAGGGCTAACTCACGTCAGTCGCCTTTGGCAGGCCCCGTCATTGAGGGAAGGCCGCCCCGCCGGGCCGTTCGCGTCGATGCACTCAGGCAGGCCCGCCCGTCATCGAGGGAAGGAGCACTGCATCTGCGACGGTAGACTCGAGTCAAAATCGACGAAAGGTCCAGCAGTGGGGAAAGAGAAGCTGCATCATCCGGCTCGGGACGCCATCGAGCTTGACGGCGTCCTGAGCGCGCTGTCCGACCCGATCCGCCGCGACATCCTTCGGAAGATCGCATCCAACGGCCCTCAGGTTTGCGGCGATTTCGACTACGACGTCGCACCGTCGACCATGTCCTACCACTGCAAAGTGCTCCGAGAGTCGGGGCTCGTGCACACCGAGGCGATCGGCAAGCACCGTCAACTCACACGCCGCGACGAGGCCATCGAAGCCCTTTTCCCCGGCCTTCTCGAGTCCGTGGGGCTGCCTCCCGGCCAGGGGCGGTGGCCAGAGCACACAGAGCACAACGAGGACGCTGAGACCCAAAAACGCCCGTAGCGCCCAGCACGCGCTGAGTCACAAGAGTCCAACGGGCTATGTCCGCCCCTCCTCCCGAAAACACGAATCCACCCGCCTCGCGCGAACTGGAATACCCAGATCAGCAGATCGACAGGAGCTAAAGGGACCGAAAGAATCAGGCAGACCGAGAGGTTCGGAAGGCTCCAGGCAGCGGCGGGAAAGCCGGGATCCTCCGCGGACGAATCCACACCGGCGCGCCGGGGGTGGCAAAATTGCCCCTATGGACAATCAGCTTCCCACCGGAGTCGATGTGGTGGTCGCCGCCCAGACCCTCGGTTCGACGATCCGCCGCACTCCGCTCGACATGTCGCTTCGCCTTTCGGGCATTCGCAATCAGGACATTCTGCTCAAACGCGAGGACATCCAGGTGGGCCGCTCCTACAAGGCCCGCGGCGCGTACAACTTCATCTCGAGCCTGAGCGCCGAAGAGCGCGAGGCGGGCGTTGTGTGCGCATCGGCCGGAAACCACGCCCAGGGCGTGGCCTTCGCGTGCAGGCAGTTGAAAATCCATGCCAAGGTCTTCCTGCCGTCCACGACCCCGCGGCAGAAGCGGGCTCGCATCGCGGACATCGGGGGGCGGTGGATCGAACAGGTCATCGTGGGCGCGACTTTCGACGAGGCCTCCGCGGCGGCGCAAGAGCATGCGCGCGAGCACGGCGCGACCTACGTCCACCCCTTTGACGACCCGCGCACAATCGCCGGCCAGGGAACCGTAGTCAAGGAGATATTCGAGCAGGCGTCCGAGCCTCCGGCGGCCGTGGTCGTCCCCGTGGGTGGCGGCGGCCTCCTGGCGGGAACCGCGATCTGGCTGCACACGTTCCACCCCGAGGTGAAGGTCATCGGCGTCGAACCGGAGGGCGCGCCTTCGATGCGCGCGGCCCTCGACGCAGGGCATCCGGTCACCCTGCCCCACATCGACGGCTTCGCCGACGGCACGGCGGTGGCGCGGGCCGGAGACATCACCTTCGAGATCGCGCGCCAGTTTGTCGACGAGATCGTCGTCGTCCCAGAAGGCGCCCTGTGCACCGAGATGCTCGAGCTCTACCAGGTCGAGGGCATCATCGCCGAGCCGTCCGGGGCATTGGCAAGCGCCGCCGTCGCCCGTTTCCTCCCCGACCTTCCCGACGGCCCGGTCGCCTGCGTGGTCTCGGGCGGAAACAACGACGTCTCGCGCTACGCCGACATCGTGGAACGCTCGAGCGTCTACGAGGGGCTGCGCCACTATTTCCTCGTCACCTTTCCCCAAAAGCCCGGGGCGCTCCGCCATTTCCTCGACGGCGTGCTGACCGACGGCGAGGACATCGTGCTTTTCGAGTTCACGAAGAAGAACAACCGCGAGACTGCGCCCGCCCTTGTCGGCATTGAAATCCAGGAGCCGGAGCGGATCGGCGAACTCTTGGCCCGCATGGAGGAATCCCCTCTGAGCATCGAAAAGCTCGAGCCGGACTCCCCGGTTTTCTCGTTCCTCCTCTAGTGCGCTCTCGCTTCCTCCCCTAGTGCGTCTTCGCCTCTTCCAATGCATCCTCGCCTCCCATAGTGCGCCCCGCGCCGGCCGAGTCATCTTCGGCGCAATGGGAACCTGCGGCAGCGAACAAAGTGGGTC
>ERZ773014.1115-NODE-1115-length-17477-cov-7.162323_pt1 | contig 17477 bp, 17 predicted proteins | sample MGYA00580841_ERZ773014 | MGnify/ENA primary metagenome ERZ773014 (study PRJEB29015, sample SAMEA2737989) | human oral metagenome | biome: human oral; feature: human-associated habitat; material: dental | place: China | collected 2067 ...
ACTTCAATCTTCTTAGGGAGGAATCTGGATTTATGTTTAATTTCAAGCAGAAAGACGACGAATTCTTTGACCTGTTCCTGGAGAGTGCAAAATACTTTCAAAAAGGTGCATCGGTCTTAGATGATGTTATGAAGGATTATACTTCCGCAGCGACAAAGGTGGAGGAAATCAACCGTATTGAGCATGAAGCAGATGCCATCAATGACCGTATCATCGACAAGCTGAATCTTACATTTATTACACCGATTGATCGCGAGGATATCTATGCCTTGGCAAACAATCTTGACGATGGTGTTGACCTCTTGCAGGGAATATTGCAGCGATACGAGATGTATCGTATGGGTCAACCTATGACCGGAGCAGTTAATCTGACGAATCTCCTGATCTCTTCAACAGAAGAAGTCGTGCGTGCTGTTTCCTATCTGGAAAACATACGAAAAAATCAAGTACAGATCCTAGATGCCTCCCATAAGATTGAACGCTATGAAAGTGAAGGGGATCTCATCTATCGGAGAGAAGTAGCCTATCTGTTCGATAATGAGAAAGATCCCATTGAGCTTATTCGTTGGAAAGATTTGCTAGAGCAGTTGGAGGATACGCTGGATCATTGTGAACTCATTGCGGATATGCTGCGGGGAGTGGTAATGAAATATGCCTGAATTCCAGCTTTTGATCTTCTTGGTCATACTTCTGGCACTTGTATTTGATTTCATCAACGGATTCCACGATACGGCAAATGCGATTGCCACCTCTGTTTCGACCAGAGCAATCCACCCGCAACATGCAATCATCATGGCTGCCGTTCTCAATTTTTTGGGTGCCATGTACAGCACAGGAGTCGCAAAGACCATTGGAGCCGACATTGTAAAATCGGCCTCTCATGTAGATGAACACATACTGATTGCAGCACTCTTTGGCTCTATTGTGTGGAACATTATTACATGGAAGTTTAGTCTGCCATCCAGCAGTTCCCATGCGCTCATTGGCGGATTGATCGGCGCAGTACTCATGTCAGCCTCTGGAATGGACGGGCTGAACTTTTATGGCATCGGCAAGATTATTCTGTCTCTGATTCTCTCGCCCCTTATCGGTATGGCATTGGGGTGTGTCATCATGCTCCTCTTATTCCGTTTCTTTGGGCGATTTCGTCCCACAGCAATCAACGGAAAATTTAAGAAAATGCAGATCTTAACAGCAGCTACGATGGCATTTTCTCACGGATCAAACGATGCCCAAAAATCCATGGGTATTATGACACTTGCACTCCTTGCGGGTGGATATATCGATGTTTTTGAGGTTCCGACCTATGTCAAGATACTAGCAGCAACTGCCATGGCTTGCGGAACAGCAGTAGGAGGCTGGCGCATTATCAAGACGATCGGAGGAAAAATATTCAAGCTTCAGCCGATTTCCGGATTTGCGGCAGACCTGAATTCCTCCATCATTATATTTGGTGCGACACTCTTACATCTTCCCGTAAGCACGACACATGTCGTTTCCGGTTCCATCATGGGCGTAGGGGCAGCAAAACGCATCAATGCGGTTCGCTGGGGTGTTGCTCAGCAGATGGTTGTAGCATGGGTGATGACAATTCCATGTACTGCGGTCATGGGAGCCATTACATACCATTTTGTGATGCTTCTCGTTTGATGTGAATTTGAAAAGTCCTGCTCGCATTATGAGCAGGACTTTTATGTAGAGAAGAAGGGGAATCACCATGGAAAAAGCTCTGATTATGATGGCTGTAAAGGAGCAGAAGAACTATCCCGGTCAAATTGTTGCCGCAAAGATCAATGGTGAGGTACGCGATATTCAAACGCCAATTACCGACGGCGATACGATCAGCTTTATTGAACTTGATTCATCGCTTGGGTGGAAAATTTATCGTCGCTCTATCCTTTTTCTATTGATTGCATCAGTGAATAGAATCGATCCCTCTGCCGAGGTCATTGCAAAGTTCACCGTAAACAAGGGGCTCTATTGCGAAATCAAGCTTCCCAATAGGGAGATCACTCAAGATTTTATCGCAGAAGTAGATCGTACGATGAAGGAGATGATTGCAGCGAATCTTCCGATCACTAAACATAGAGTTCCACGGCAAGAAGCCATTACACTCTTTCAAAAACTTGGGCGCTCAGGAAAGGTAAATCTGCTCTCCAATCTGTCCCAACCTATTATCAGTATATATACCTGTGAAGACTATACGGACTATCTCTATGGTCCGATGCTATATGAAACACAATTCTTGAATCAATATGAACTGGATTTTGAACCGTTCGGCGTTCTGATTCGCACACCAGATGAGAGAACCAATGGAAAGATCAGGAAGCGCGTCAACCAGCCGAAGTTTGGCACAATTCTTGCAGAGTCAAAAGCATGGGCCGATATTTTGGAATGTCGCTTTATCTCCGATCTAAATCGCATCAACAGGGAGCAGGCAATCGGAGAGTTGATCCGCATCTCGGAAGGCCTGCAAGAAAAGCGAATCGCCCAGATTGCCGACCACATTGCGAATCATCGTGAGCACATACGCATTATCTTGATTGCGGGTCCGTCCTCATCCGGAAAGACTTCCTTTGCACAACGCCTTCGCATTCAGCTGCGCGTCAACGGACTGCGCCCTGTGATGATTTCCCTAGATGATTATTTCCTCAATCGAGAAGATACGCCGCTCAATGAAAAAGGACAGTATGACTACGAGTCCCTCGACGCCCTTGATACGAAGCTGTTTAATCAGAATATGCTTGCGCTTCTGGCAGGGCAGAAAGTACAGATTCCACGGTATAATTTTATCACAGGAATGAGAGAATGGAGAGACGATGCGTTCCTCTCCATCCACAGCGATCAGCCTATCATTATCGAAGGAATTCACGGGCTCAATGAGTATCTCACAAAGGATATTCCGCGCAACAACAAATATAAGATCTATATCAGCGCATTAACACAGCTGAATATCGATGCACACAACCGAATCCCAACGACAGAAGTACGCTTCTTGCGCCGGCTTGTACGAGATTATCAATTCCGCGGAGCAAAAGCCTTGAAGAGCATCCGTCAATGGCCTGATGTCAGAGATGGAGAAGAGAAGTACATCTTTCCATTCCAAGAGGAGGCAGATGTCCTGTTCAACTCGGCACTGATCTATGAGATCGGCGTCTTGAAGAAATATGCCGTACCACTCCTCGAAGAGATCAAGCGCGGCGAGGAAGGTTATACTGATGCAAGACTGATCTTACGCTTTCTACAATACGTCGATGAGATTTCCTCCATTGACGATATCCCAAACAACTCCATCCTCAGAGAATTTATCGGTAAATCGGTATTTTTCTCATAGCGCTCATCTTTTAACGAGAATACATAAAAAGATAAGCATGATAAACGTCGGTGTTATGCGAGCAACTTCAACCTTGCGTAACACCGACTCTTCTCCTCCCCATAACTATCCATAATTACCATTATGGATAGTTATGGGGAGGAATGCGGAAAAATTACATATCTGGACGTACTCCCGTTTTTCCTGCAAACTTGTGGTAGTTTCCGCCATTGTGTCTGTGCTTCAATTCTTCAAGCAAATCCTCCGGCGTCATGTTGTGGTACGCGAGCAAAACCAGACAGTGATACCAGAGATCCCCCATCTCATACAATACATCCTCGCGAATGTTATTTTTGGAGGCGATGATGGTTTCTGCTGTCTCTTCGCCAAGTTTTTTCAAAATCTTGTCTTGACCTTTGTCGAAGAGATAATTCGTATAGGACCCCTCGACCGGATGAAGCCGACGACTTTGAATCACTTGATAGAGATCAGACAGAATCTCCGTCAGAGACATATCGTCCTTTGGCACAAGTGGAACAATGCTGTTTTCGTCTGTACGATAGAGTTTGCGACCGCTGAAGCACGAATATGTCCCCGTATGGCAGGATACGCCTGTCTGTTTTACGCGAAGCAGGATTGTATCACCATCGCAGTCATATGAAATCTCCTGCACACGCTGCAGGTTGCCAGAGGTTTCTCCCTTTTTCCAGAGCTTCTTGCGGCTGCGGCTGTAATACCATGCAAAACCTGTTTCAATCGTTTTCTCAAGAGACTCACGATTCATATATGCAAGCATAAGAACCTGATTGTTTTCCTCTTGAACGACTGTTGGCACAAGACCGTGCTCATCAAAATGAATCATAGAGATGTCAATGTCCATTAGAATCGTACCTCCAAACCTCGTGATTTTAGATATGTCTTTACTTCTTTTATTGAAAGCTCCCCATAGTGAAACAGAGATGCAGCCAATACAGCATCTGCTTTTCCTTCAGAGAGCACATCATAGAAATGCTCCAATTTACCCGCTCCGCCTGATGCGATAACAGGTACATCTACATTTTCCGACACAATGCGTGTCAGAGCAATATCATAACCATTCTTTGTTCCATCAGTGTCCATGCTGGTCAGCAGGATTTCACCGGCACCAAGTTCGACAACTTTCTTTGCCCACGAAACGCAGTCCATACCTGTAGGTGTCCTCCCGCCGTTGATATAGACTTCCCATGTATCTACACCATTTCGGCGTGCATCGATTCCTACAACGACACACTGACTACCAAAACGCAGCGCCCCCTCACGAATAATCTTAGGATTTTTTACTGCCGCCGTATTGACAGAAATTTTATCCGCCCCGGCATTTAGCATACGATGCATATCCTCTGATGTACGAATACCTCCCCCGACAGTCAGCGGAATAAATACCTTCGAGGCACAATCAGATACCACTTCAGCCATTGTATTTCGCTCTTCATGCGAGGCGGTAATATCGAGAAAAACAAGCTCGTCCGCGCGCTCCTTATCGTAGCGTTCCGCCAGTTCTGTCGGACTTCCTGCATCTCTTAGTCCGACAAAGTTTGTTCCCTTGACAACGCGGCCGTCCTTGACATCCAGACATGGTATAATGCGTTTGGCAAAGGTTTTCTTCAAGATGAGATCAGTCCTTTCATCGCGCAGCCGCAATCGCCTCGGACAAAGAAAGCGTCCTCTCATAGATGGATTTACCTGCAATCACGCCGATGATCCCTTCGGGTTCCCGCTTCTTCAGTGCATGGATATCCTCCAGCGACCGCACACCTCCGGAAGCAATGATGTCCACGCCCGACTCTGCCGCCAGTTTGGACGTTGCCTCAATATTTACTCCTGAGAGTGTACCATCCCGTGCAATATCGGTGTATATGATTGTTTTTAGTCCAAATGAAGAGAGCTCCTGCGCAAGTTCGATGGCAGATATTCCGCCCGAGACGCCCCACCCATCAATGGCGACAATACCATCTTTGGCATCGATTCCAACGACGATGCGATCGCCGTAACGGCGACACGCTTCCTTGACAAGGCTGCGATTTTGTACAGCGGCTGATCCAAGAATAACCCGTCGTACGCCAAGCTCCAGGGTATTTTCAATCGTTTCAAGGGTGCGTATGCCGCCGCCGACCTCGATTGGAATCTGCACGGCACTGAGAATTTTCTTGATCACATCTGTATTGCGCGGTTTGCCTGCAAGCGCACCGTCCAGATCAACCACATGCAGGAACTCTGCACCCTCTCGTTCCCATCGCAGCGCGATTTCCTCAGGATGATCACTGTATACGGTTTCTTTGGCAAAATCACCTCTGAGCAGACGGACGCATTTTCCATCACGTAAGTCAATGGCTGGAAAAATAATCATGCGCTCCCCTCCTGATGAATAAAATTATGAATGATCTTCAGTCCGATATCTCCCGATTTTTCCGGATGAAATTGCGTCGCCATGATATTGCCGGCAGAGATCGATGCCGTGATTTCTTCTCCATAGAAACAGGTCGAGGAAATCATTGACCGCTCCTTCGGCATTGCGTGATAGCTGTGCACAAAGTACACATAGGAGGACTGTGGAACGTCCTCAAACAATCCTCCGGTTCTGTAATTTTCTGCAACATCCAGTGAATTCCACCCCATATGAGGGATTTTTTCATACGGTGCAGAAATTTTGGACACGTGTCCTTTCAACAGCCCGAGACCTTCTACGCCGGAGGATTCCTCGCTTCCTTCAAACAATATTTGCAGCCCAACGCAGATACCAAGCAAGGGCACGCCACGTGCAATACTCTCCCGTATGGCAGGCACCAAGCCCGACGCATTCAGCTGATTCATACAGTCACCAAAAGCGCCTACGCCCGGCAATACTATCTTTTCCGAGGAGAGAATATCGGCAGCTTCACTACTGACGCGGACATCCGCCCCTAAAGCAGAAAAAGCCTTCTCTACACTGAATAGATTCCCCGCCCCATAATTTATAATTGTAATCATAGGATCACCTTACAAAACGCCTTTGGTCGACGGAATCGCATCCCCCAGCCGCTCATCTTTTCCCGCAGCAATCCGCAGAGCGTGTGCAACCGCCTTGAAGACAGCCTCTACCTTATGATGCGAATTTGTCCCATAGAGAATCTTCACATGAAGAGTGATTCCGGCATGAAACACAAAGGCACGAAGGAATTCTTCCGTCAGCTCCGTATCATATCCGCCGATCATGGGAGCTATAAGCGTATCTCCGGGATCATAAACAAGAAATGGCCGCCCACTGATATCCAATGCTGCCAGAACGAGAGTCTCATCCATCGGGAGGTAAAACGATCCGTATCTGGCGATGCCGCGTTTTTCTCCAATTGCCGAGTGAAACGCCTGTCCCAGTGTAATACCGATGTCCTCAACGGAGTGATGCCCGTCGACTTCAATGTCTCCATCACATTTCACGTTCAGATCAAATTGCCCATGCGAGGAAAACAGTGTCAGCATATGGTCGAAGAAGCCGATTCCCGTATCGGTTTCAGATACGCCCCTGCCGTCCAGATCAATGGAGACAGTGACATCTGTTTCCCCCGTTGTCCGATGTATCTCCGCATAACGCCTGCTCATGAATGCACCTCCACAACGGCTTTGATAACACGATATACTTCGTCGTTTTCATCTGGACGTCCAATGGAGATACGCAACATATTTTCCAGACCTGGTGCTTTTCCAAAGCTACGTACACCAATCCCATATTTGATGAGGTCTTCATTGAGCGCCTCTGCCTGTGCATAATGTATCAGAAGAAAGTTCGCATGAGACGGATATACGGTCAAATCTGCGAGAGCTTGATACCGTTCCTGCATACGTTCACGCTCGGCACAGATCATCTGAATCTGCGGCTCAAATTCCGTCCGCATCTGAAACACGGTATCTGCAATGACTAGCGATGGCACATTCATATGATACGGCATGTATGTCTTCGCAAGCATATCAATCACATCCTCGTGTGCCAGCATGTAGCCAACACGGCAGGAGGCAAGTGCATAGGCTTTTGAAAAGGTGCGCGCAACCATCATATGCGGATATTTTTTCAATAGGGATATGACACTGCAATCGCAGAATTCTGCATACGCTTCATCGACGAGGAACGCACAGGATATATGCGACGCAATATATTCGATCTCGTCTGTTGTCAGTACCTGCCCCGTTGGATTGTTCGGATTGCAGATGACGGCAAGCGATGCATCGCTCTGATTGACCTCCCGAATAAAAGCCTCCACATCGAGCTGATAATCATCCCGTAGAGGAACGGGCACGCCTGTGACATCAGCCGCTGCTGCATAGATCGCATACATGGAAAAGGACGGACGGGGATATACGATCTTATGCGCCCGATCACCGCCGAACGCATAGAACACCTTCTCTATGATTTCACTGGACCCGTTTCCAATGATGATGTTCTCCTGTCGGTATCCATACGCGTCCCCGATCTGCTCACAGAGCATGTCATATTCTTCGTTCGGATAGCGCGCAAACGCAATGCGTGACAAGCGTGTCATAACGCGGTCTTCGACCAGCGGAGGAAGTCCCACATTGGATTCGTTTGCATTTACTTTGATGTTCCAATCCTGTTCACGTGTGTCGTACAGGGGCATATCTGCCAATCCGTCACGGTAGTTCAGCATCAGCGCCCCCTCCTCATCTGAATTGCACGCGCATGTGCATTGAGTCCTTCGGTTTCGGCAAGACGGATGATGTCCTCACTGACATCGTTCAGAGCATCCTGCGTATAGGATATGATGCTCGTGCGCTTCATGAATGTCTCCACATTCAATACAGAGTAGAAACGCGCCGTTCCGCTGGTCGGCAATACATGGTTTGGTCCCGCGAAGTAATCGCCGAGCGGTTCGGGCGAACAGGCCCCGAGAAATACTGCGCCTGCGCACCGAATCCGGGGCAGCATATGGAACGGGTCTGCCACAAGGAGCTCGATATGCTCCGGTCCCGATAGATTCGCAAGCTGTACGGCCTGCTCCATATCCTCTGTCACGATGATATGTCCATATCCTTCGATGGATGCATGTGCAATCTCCTTGCGCGGAAGTTCTTCCAGCTGCTTCTGAACCTCTGTCAAAGACTTTCGCGCCAATTCCATATCATTCGTAATGAGAATGCTCGATGCAAGAGGATCATGCTCTGCCTGACTGAGCAGATCGGCTGCAATATATTCAGGCGAGGCAGTTTCATCTGCCAGAATAAGAATTTCACTTGGTCCCGCGAGCATATCAATATCGACTTGGCCATACACTTCTTTTTTCGCCAGTGTCACAAAGATATTTCCAGGACCCGTGATCTTATCCACGCGCGGAACGCTCTCTGTTCCATATGCCATAGCCGCAATCGCCTGTGCACCACCGATCTTGAAGATCTTCTTCACGCCGAGTAGTCGTGCCGCAGCCAGAACGTACGGATTGATTACGCCGTCCTTGGTCGGAACCGACATGATAATCTCCTCGACACCCGCGACAATCGCCGGTATCGCGTTCATTAGCACTGACGACGGGTATGCAGCCGTGCCGCCCGGCACATAGATGCCGACACGGGAGAGCGGCAGAACCTCCTGCCCCAGAATCGAACCATGTGCGCGATAGGTCATCCATGAACGTGGCTTTTGCTCCTCATGAAAGGCAAAGATATTGTCTGCCGCCTTTTTCAGAGAGGACATGACACGAGGATCGGCAGCACGTTCGGCTGCGAGGAACTCTTCCTCAGAAACGGTCAAGTTATCGTGTGTCAAATCCACGCAATCCAATACTTTGGTATAGTGAAACAGCGCCTGATCCCCCTTGCAGCGTACCTCCTGCGCAATACGGTGAACCAGTTCGGATGCAGAAAGATCCTCCCCGAAGAGCTCTTTATTTTTCTTGCGAATGCCATCGCTGAGCGTGATTTCATCAAAGGCTTTTTTCTTAAGCAGCTGTGCTGCCTGCTCCATTCCAATATCTGCAACAGAAACTATGTTCATTTCCCTGCCCCGCTCTCCAAAACGCGCTTTAAGTCATTCACAATCCCATATATGCGATCAAATTTCAGTTTGAAGCTGACGCGGTTGACGATCAGCCGAGCGCTTACATCCATGATGTGCGCAATCTCTTCCAGATCATTTTCGACCAGAGTCGTTCCCGTCTCCACAATATCGACAATGCTCTCCGAGAGACCGACGATGGGCCCCAACTCAATCGAGCCGTTGAGTTTGATATACTCCATCTGCATGCCCTGCTGTGCAAAGAATTGCTCTGCAATATGCGGATACTTGGTAGCCACCCGCGTATGTGCATAGTCCAACAGGCGGCTGCGGCGTTCTTCCCGTGGAACTGCCATCATCAGCCGGCATTTTCCAAAGCCGAGATCGAGCAACTCATAAACATCCTGCCCGGACTCCACCAAAACATCCTTGCCAATCACGCCAATATCCGCAGCACCATATTCGACATAGGTCGGGACGTCGGAAGTCTTTGTGATAATGAACCGAACCTTGTATTCATCATTTGATATAATGAGTTTGCGGGATTTTTCACTCAGGTGCTCCGCCGTAACGCCGACCTGCTCAAACAAATTCGCAGAAAGAGAGAACAGCTTTCCTTTGGGCAATGCTATAGTCAGATAATCGTCAACGTATTTCGCCATATAATCCCTTCTCATCCTTTAGTCAATTAAAGAACTAATATTAGTGTATAGTACCACGTTGCTGTCTGTAGGTCAATCCATCAAAAAAGGGTTTTCAACAATCATCGCGAATAATATTAGAAAATCCATCCATACGTACGAAAAGGAGTCGCAGATGACACTTCAAATACTATCATTGGTGAGATTGAGCGAGCAGCAGATAGAACTGCTGTATCAGAGCTATCCCGACTGCAATGTCAGATGTATCCGCCCAACGGAACTCGGAGACGACATTCCCGATGTCAATATCCTGCTGGGCTATGATGCACAGATGGATTTGGAGAGATTTCTCCCACGTATGCCGCATCTGCAATGGATTCATACCTACAGTGCCGGAGTCGAGAAGCTGCTCTCAGACAAATCGTTCTCTCAATCCGAAATCTTGCTGACAAATTCGCGCGGCATTCACGGCATACCGATGGCGGAGCACGTTCTCGGAACAATGCTTGCCTCCAGCCGCTGTCTCATCGAAGCGTGGGAAAACCAAAAGGCACACGCATGGAAGCGATTGAGTGCTGCCGATGAACTGTTTGGAAAAACGACAGCCATCATTGGTCTGGGAAGCATCGGGCGGGAGATTGCAAAACATCTCAAAAACATGGGTATGCGCATCGTGGCTGTCAAGCAGAAGGAATCCACGGAGCCGTTTGTCGATCAGCTGTTCAGCATTGACCATCTGCCCGATGCACTGTCCTGTGCGGACTACGTTGTCGTCACGCTACCACTGACACCTCAGACGAAAAAACTCTTCAACCTCCGTACGTTCAACATGATGAAAGAAAATGCCTTTTTCATCAACGTGTCCCGAGGTGATGTCGTAGAAGAAGCTGATTTAATCAAGGTACTCAGAGATCAGCGGATTCGCGGCGCCGCTCTCGATGTCTTTACGAAGGAACCCCTGCCGGAGGATTCCCCGCTATGGGATGTGCCGAACCTCTTCATTACGCCGCATTACTCGGCAATATCGCCCATGTACTTAGACCGATCACTCAAGATATTCCGCAACAATCTGCAAATCTTTCCGCAGCGCATCGGCATGCTGAACGTCGTCGATAAGCTGCGTGGCTATTGACCCTCTAGTTACGCGCATCTGCCGCCTTTAACAGGCACAGCACCAGAGAATCCTCTGGTGCTGCTTTTTTTTGATGGTGCTGAATGATTTCGGCTACATGAGCAGCGCCAATCGCGCGCAATTTGTCAGCTCCTATATATGGATGGCTGATATGGACATGAAGAGCCCTCCCTATTCTTCCGAAAACACTGGCCGTGTCTTTTTTTCGGACAAAATACGGAATCAGAGACGGAATGAAGCGATAGAAAAGGACAGCTAGCACCTTTCCCCAGATATCCGCATCCCCTTTGACACGTCCGATATCATGGAGGAGCGAACAGCGAATCAGGAGGATGTATTCGTCCGAATCGTCACGAGACTGCTTTGCGTAAAGCTCCTTTGCCGTGAGTGCAACGCGAAAAGCGTGCAGCTGATCCGCCTCATGCATCGCATAGAACAGCCTCTGTTCGGGAGTGCTCAGATAAGTGCGGATAAAAGTGTGCCCCTCCGCATTCAGTCGTCCGAATACGGCCTGTATAAACTGCCGTATGCGCTGTCTCATTGGAAATACTCAAGGGCAGCATATCCGCGCGCTTCTCTGGAAGATTCTGCCTCCTCATAGGACTGCCCCTTCAGCCCCAATTCGACGATCTTTCCTGTCTGACGCAGCTCCATTGCCCGCCTGATTGCCTCGCCGATGGATTGCTCGGCATATCCGATATAAACATCGCGTGATACAGACGGAATCTGAATACCCTGACGGTCGAGTGTCAACAGAATTCTCTCCATGCCGAGCGCAAAGCCCGTTGCCGACATCGGATGCCCATATTCTGTCAGGAGGCGGTCATAACGGCCTCCACCGCACAGGGGGAAGCCAAGTCCCGGTGAATAGCCCTCGAAGACCATCCCCGTATAATAGTTGAAATCGCGGATAATACCGAGATCGAAACGCACATAGTCTGCCACGCCATAGGATTTGAGCAGCGCATAGATTTCTGCCAAATTATCAATGGCACGTCGGCTTTGCTCGTTGCGTGGGAAATCATAGAGACGGCGCAAAAGTTCTTCCCGCCCATTGAGCAGGGGAAGTTCCTTCAGCATTCCCCTGTCCTGCTCTGAGAGCGGCAAGGCGTCAATCAAACTGTCCATGAGAACAAAATTGTGACGCTCAATCGCAGACTTGATTTCCCGCTGGCGCTGTTCATCAATCTCAAAGTATGACAGGAGACCATCGAGGAAATCCACCTGCCCCATGTGTATTTGAAAATCCTTGATGCCGCAAGCAAGGACAGAGGCAATCGCAAGTGAAATAATCTCCGCATCTGCTGCGGGGCGTTCGCTCCCCATGAGTTCAACGCCCGCCTGATGAAATTCACACTGACGCCCCATCTGCGTCTGCTCCACACGAAATACATTGCCGATATAGGATAATTTCAAGGGGACGGGTGCGTCTTTCAGCCGACTGCTGACGAGTCGCGCAATTGGTGTCGTCATTTCATTGCGGAGGGCGAGGATCTTGTTCTGATTGCCCAGCAGCATGAAGAGAGAGTTTTCCTCCTGCACGCGCGGTGCCAATGTCTCCAGATGCTCAATCGTCGGCGTGACCACCTCATCATATCCCCAAGAGCGGAACAGGGAGGACAGCATATTCTCCATATGCCGCATCTCCGCCGCATCTCTCGGCAGGAGATCCCGCGTTCCATAGGGCGTTTCCAAGATGAGCTTTTCGGGATTCATCATGCTTTCTCCTTATCATCGGGAGGCGTGGAAATACCTTTTTTGAGCACAAGCGTATATCCATCTGCTCCATAGTTCAGGCAACGCTTCACGCGGCTGATCGTTGCCGTACTGGCACCCGTTTGTGCGACAATATCATCATAGGTGAAGCCCTCGTGCAGCATACGCGCGACATCCAGACGCTGCGCCATGGCACGAAGCTCCCCGATGGTGCAGACATCCTCAAAGAATTGATAGCATTCTTCCATCGTTTCCAGTGAAAGAACAGCACGACAAAGTTGATCGGTCAGATCATCTCTCAATTTTTGATTTACCATAACAGATCCCTCTCATGAACACTTCGGTTCATATCGTTGATTCGTTCACAGTATAACACAGAATAGGACGAGCGAAAAGGCGCATCCATGCAACAGGTTAGGAAGAGAAGTGCAATATGATATCAGATATTGATTCACCTATTGATGCATTCTCTTGAGGTACTGATATGCGAACACATTTTTCGGCTGCTCCGTTATCATCCGCCTGCTCTGTCACAATGTCCGTAATCTCCTCTACCGTTCCCTCAAAATGCAGACCATTGATTTCATATCGTACAATTTGACCTAAGTAGACACGTCGTGCCTCTTCTTCTGATAGCCTTGCTTCAATCCAACAATGGTGTGTGATATTAAGCGCTAGAATATCATCGCCTGCGGCAAGTATATCCCCTTCCTTTACAGAGACTTTTGAGATGATCCCCGTGCGTTGTGCATAAAGCTCTGTGATACCTGTATTGCGTGCTTTCTCCAATGCAAGCTCCGCTTTTTTCAGCTGCTCCTCTGCCGCCTGCACAGCCTTCGGATCCGCTCTCCTGACCGCTTGTACTCTGCCGAGTGCAGCCTTCTCCTGTTCATATGCAGCAGCAGCCTCATTTCGCTTCGCTGCACTGACTGCCCCCATTTCATAGAGTTCATTCATGCGCTCCATCCGTCGCCGTGCTGCCTCCAATCCCTCCTGCGCCTCGGGAGATTGATTGGACGATGTATCGATAAAGCCGGATTGAATTTGTGCAAGATTCATGCGCGCAAGGTCTGCGTTTTTCTGTAAACGCAGAAGCTCTTCATCCGATACGATGTTCTGTATGCTGAGAAGCGCCTCTCCCTGCTGCACAGAGTCTCCCTCCGTGATATGCACGTCCTGCACAAGGAGCGGATGCGGTGCCTGTATGGATTGCTGCTCAAATACGAGGCGGGCATTGGAGATAGTGAATTCGCCTGTCTGCCCCGTTCCACGGAGCAGAAGGAAGGAGATGAACAGTATGAATATGAGAAAGACGACAAAGAATAGGAGTGCTCTCTTCTTTAGAAAATTTGTGATGTCAATTTCCATGGCTGCTGATCCTATGAAAAAAGGCTGTCAACGCTGTGACAGCCTAATAAACACCTTCGATTAGGCAGAGATCTGCCGACGGATGACCGCAACAGCCGCTTCAAACGCCTGCGGCAGCTGCGCAGGAATCTTTCCGCCTGCCTGTGCCATATCAGGACGTCCGCCACCACCGCCGCCAACCGCTTTCGCCGCTTCCTTGATGATATTGCCCGCATGAGCACCCATCTGTACGGCAGCTTTGTCGGCCTTGACGACAAGGCTGACCTTATCCTCGATGATTGCTCCGAGCACGACGATGCCCGCTTCAAGATTCTCGCATGTCAGATCTGCAATCTTGCGTAGTTCATCCATCGAGTCAACATTGGCTTTGCCAACCACTACATGGAAATCGCCAATGTTCTGGACACCCATGAGGAGCTTCTGCGCATCTGCCTGATCGCGGAAGGTGGCAAAGTTACGCAGCTGTTCCTGCATGGACTTTCTCTCATCCATGAACTTATCCACCTGAGAGACAAGATCCTCCGACCTCGTTTTCAGCTTACGCGAGAGTTCCTGAACCATACGGGACATTTCTGCTGCATATGCAAATGCCGCCCGTCCCGTGATTGCCTCAATACGTCGCACACCTGCTGCAACGCCGGACTCACTGACGATCTTGAACAGACCGATCTGTCCCGTGTTGCTCACATGGGAGCCGCCGCACAGCTCGATGCTGAAATCCGGAACGCTTACGACACGTACCACATCCCCATACTTCTCGCCGAAGAGTGCCATAGCGCCCAGTTCCTTTGCCTCATCAATCGGCATCATGGAAATGTGGAGATCGTTCGAGCGCAGAATCTCCTCGTTGACAAGTTCCTCGACATCGCGCAGCTGCTGCTCCGTCACAGGCTCGAAATTCGTGAAGTCAAAGCGAAGGCGTTCGGGTGTAACGAGCGACCCCGCCTGCTGTACGTGCTCCCCCACAACGCGGCGCAGTGCTGCCTGCAGCAGATGCGTTGCGGTGTGATTCCGCGCAGACGAAAGTTTTTTCTTCGCATCAAGGCAGATATCTACAGCGTCGCCGCGCTGGATCTGTCCTTCCTCGACGTATGCCACATGATAGATTGTCCCATCGGGCAGGCGCTTCGTATTGCTGACGGATAGATAGCCGAGCTCGCTGCGCAGAATGCCCTCGTCCCCGACCTGTCCGCCGCCTTCGGGATGGAATGGCGTCGTACTGAGAATGACCCCTGCGCTCTCACCATCGTGCAGGGCGTCCACAAGCCCGCCATCGCGCCAAATCGCAACGACTGTGGCTTTCACCGCATCTGCATCCTCGGTCAGGCTTCCGGTATCTACGCCTGACAAATCCGGAACGGAGACCGCCTGATTTTCCGAACGCGCACTTCTTGCGCGAGTACGCTGTTTCTCCATCTCCTGATGGAAGCCCTCGCCATCGAGCGTGATTCCATTCTCGTGCAGGATCTCCTCGGTGAGTTCCCGCGGGAAACCGTAGGTATCATAGAGCTTGAAGCCAACCTCACCGTGCAGAACGGTCTCGTGGGCGTCCTTCAGGCGTGCTACCTCTTCATTCAGTAGTTCAATGCCCTGTGCCAGCGTCGAGGCAAAACGATCCTCCTCGACACGAATCACGCGCTTGATATAATCCTGTTTTGCGAGAATCTCGCTGAAGTCCTTCGCGTTACGGAAGATCTCGACAACGGCATCGACCGCACCGTCAAGAAACGGCTTCGTAATGCCAAGCATGCGCCCATGACGGATTGCGCGACGGAGCGTTCGCCGCAGCACATAGCCGCGCCCTTCATTGGCGGGCAGTATACCGTCCATAATCATAATGGAAACCGAGCGAGCGTGATCCGCAATCACCTTATGCGAAATATCCTTTTTCGGATCTGAACCATAGGGTACATCCGCAATTTTAGACGTGTATTCGATGATTGGATAGAGCAGATCGGTTTCAAAGTTCGTCCTCTTGTTCTGCACAACAGAGGCAAGACGCTCCAGACCGCAGCCCGTATCAATATTCTTGTGCGCGAGAAGGTTATACTCGCCTTCCTCCGTGCGGTCATACTGCGTAAAGACGAGATTCCAAATTTCGAGGAAGCGGTCGCAGTCACAGCCAATACCGCATGTCGGCTCACCGCATCCCCTCTCCTCACCGAGATCAATGTAGATCTCAGAGTCGGGACCGCAGGGACCGGGACCGATCTCCCAAAAGTTGTCCTCCAACGCGACAATATGGTCGGGATTTACATCCGTCTCTTTCAGCCAGATTTCACGCGCCTCATCATCCTCCGGATAGATGGAGACCCACAGCTTGTCCTTGGGAAGCTCGACAACCTCGGTCAGGAACTCCCAAGCCCAAGGAATTGCCTCCTGCTTGAAATAATCTCCGAAGGAAAAGTTTCCAAGCATCTCGAAGAAGGTCTGATGACGTGCGGTACGACCGACATTCTCGATATCTCCTGTACGAACACAGCGCTGACAGGTGACAATGCGATTGCGCGGGGGCTTCATCTTTCCCGTGAAGAACGGCTTCAAGGGAGCCATGCCGGCACCGATCAGGAGCAATGTGGGATCATTGTCCGGGACAAGAGAATAACTGGACAACCGAAGATGGTCTTTTTTCTCTGCGAAAAACTGAAGATATGCTTCTCGCAGTTCATTTCCAGTCATATATTTCAACGTAATCGCCCTCCTAAATCTGTGTTCGTAAAGAACTGAGTGTGCGTAAGTATAGCACAAAATTTAGCAAAAACACAAGAATCCCCAGTCCCGTGAAACGGTATACATACACTAAATTCCCATATCACATGACGCTTTTTAAGAGTTCCTGTGCCTGCTCCGAGGTCATCAGAATCTCACGGGGCTTGTTTCCTCCGGCGCTCGGGCCGATGATGCGCAGCTCTTCCATTGTGTCGACCAATCGAGCCGCTCTGGAATATCCGACGCTTAGCCTTCTCTGAATGCTCGAGGTGGATGCCTGTCCTGTGGACATGACCAGCTCGACAGCATCGGGAAGAAGTTTATCCTGCTTTACGAGAAGTTCGTCGTCCTCGGATCTATCCTCTTCCTCCGCCTCGCTCTCCATAAAGTCAATGAGTTCCTCGTTTTCACAGATTTCCTGCCCTTGGGCGCGAATGTAATCCAAGAGCATCTCGACTTCCTCATCGCTGATGAACGCCCCCTGCACACGAATCGGCTTGGACACGCCTTGCGGCGAAAACAGCATGTCCCCTTTGCCGAGCAAGGTCTCTGCTCCGCCGCGATCCAATATGGTGCGGGAAT
>ERZ773014.1118-NODE-1118-length-17472-cov-11.480565_pt1 | contig 17472 bp, 21 predicted proteins | sample MGYA00580841_ERZ773014 | MGnify/ENA primary metagenome ERZ773014 (study PRJEB29015, sample SAMEA2737989) | human oral metagenome | biome: human oral; feature: human-associated habitat; material: dental | place: China | collected 2067 ...
TAGGCATTCGCAGAGCGCAGAATACGGCTGACGTGGTAACGTCGGAGGAAATATTGCATTTTCTCGGAAAGCTGATTTTCAGAGCGGTTGGTTTGTGCTATACTGTTCATGGCATGAGCCCTCCATTGGATGTTTTTGTTGGTACTTAAATTATACCAAATGGATGTCGCTCATGCTATTTTATTTGCCCGAAAGCTAGATGTTTCAAGGCTTACAGTACGTTATTTATCTGCGAAGTTTGAGTCAATAAATGTAACGTCTTCATCTGATATTTCTCTATCAAATGAATTGCTGTCAATGTAGAATCGCGCCCGCCCGTAAACTGCAAAGAGCAGCTGTTTTCTTCATTCATACTAGAATATTGTTCCATAGAATTTATCCCTTTCTCTCGCGCGTACATCGTACGCACTTATCCACAGATTCTCTCTGTCTTTTATGTTAGCACTTTTCACCCCCCCCGTAAAGACGTTGGCGATACAAAAAAGAGCAGAGATAGTCTGCTCTTTGGATGATTCGTATGTGTGTTACTTTTTCTGCCCGTAGTAGGCATTTGTACCATGCTTGCGCAGGAAGTGTTTGTCAAGCAGTGTCTTCTGCATCGCCTGTACACCCGGTGTAAGCATTTCAGTGTGGAACGCCATCATGGCGACCTCCTCGAGGACGACGGCGTTGTACACTGCGTTGAAGGGATCTGTGCCCCAGCAGAATGGTCCGTGGTTCTTGACGAGGACGGCGGGGATGTGGTCCGGGTTCAGATGCGCCTTTTCAAAGTGCTCGACAGCGACGACGCCCGTGTTGTACTCGTACGCGCTCTTGATCTCCTCCTCCGTCATGTCGCGGGTGCAGGCATACGCGTCATTGAAGTTGAGGAGAATGTCTGAAGAACTGCACGAAAGCACGAAAAAACTCGCCTTGCATAACGCAAAGCGAGTTTTTTTGATGGATCGGATACGCCACGGCTCAGGACGCACTCCGCAATGTCTTCTCCGTCCAGAAATAGGCGAGTACGACGGGAATCCCCGCGCCGATCCACGCGAGAGGATTCGCCATGCACGCGCCGAGAAAACCGAGTGCACCGCAGAGGAATACGGCCGCGACCGCACGCATGATGAGCTCCAACGCGCCCGCGATGGTCGGAATGACGCTCTGCCCGAGTCCCTGCAGGACGTTGCGGTAGACGAGCAAGGTCGCGAGGACGGCGTACATGGAGCCGTTGACGATGAGGTAGGTCTGCCCGTAGGCGATGACCTCCTCTGCCCCCGCCGCATCCGCGCCGACAAAGAGCGCGAGTACATGTGTCCCAAACGCAATCAGGAGAATGCCGATGCCGATGGCAAACGCAATCGACATGCGCAGACAGGCACGCACGCCCATGCGGATGCGCTCATACTTCTGTGCGCCGTAGTTCTGTGCCGTGTACGCCGCCATCGCATAGCCGAATGAGAGCATGGGCATGACGGCGACGGCGTCGATCTTCTGCGTCGCCGCATACGCCGCAACGGGCAGCGCACCGAGGTTGTTGAGCGCGACCTGCAGGATGATCGCACCGATGGCAATGACGGAGGACTGGAACGCCATCGGCAGCCCCATCCTGAGATGTGCCATGAGGACGGCGCTGCTCGGCTTCCAATCCGATAGGCGCGTATGGAGCGCGGGCACGCGACGGCGAATATAGACGTAGAAGAGGAGCGCACCGATCGCCTGCGACACGACCGTCGCAAGTGCCGCCCCCGGAATCCCCCAGCCGAGCACGAGGATGGCAACAGGCTCGAGTGCGATGTTGATGGCAAGCGTCACCGCCAGAAATATGGTGGGTGTTTTGCTGTCCCCGAGCGCACGGATGAGGCAATTTTGCATGTAGAGCAGGAGAAATATGACAAGTCCCGCAAAGACAATCGAGATGAAATCATACGCGCCGTCCAAAATCTCGGGCGGTGTCTCCATCCAGACGAGCAGGGTTCGTGTGAGCGGCAGGACAATCGCCGTGAGCAGGAGCGTCACAGATACACCGAGCAGAATGCACGCCGCCGCACTCCGGCGCACACCGCGCCGATCCCCCGCACCGAAGCGCTGTCCCGTATAGATCGTAACGCCCGTACAGAACCCCATGATAAAGCCCAGGGTTAAAAACATGAGACTGCCCGTGCAGCCAACCGCTGCGAGCGCGTTCACGCCGAGGAAGCGCCCGACGATGAGCGTATCGACAAACGCATAGAGCTGCTGCATCATATTGCCCGCCACGAGCGGCAGTGCAAAGAAGAAGATGAGCCGCGTTGGATCACCCTCTGTCAGATTCTTCGTCATTCCAGATACCTCGTTACGAAGATGCGCAGCTTCTCCTGTAAAAATACAGTATTTGTGAGAAGTGCGTTTGCATTCGGTGCGAATTTGATCAGATAGAGCTGCGGATTGCCACTCACCCAAAAATCTGCGGGATATGGTGTCACAGAGATGCCCTGCTTTTCGAAGTTGAGCACGGAGCGCGGCAGGTGGAACGCCGAGGTCACGAGAATCGGGTGCACAAAGCCCTCACGCCGCAAGATCTCCGCCGAATAGCTCGCATTCTGCCCCGTGGTAAGACTGCGCGTCTCGACATAGATCATTTCGCTCGGCACGCCGAGCGAGAGGAGGACACGCCGCGCAATCTCCGCCTCCGAGCCCGTATCGCTGAATACCTGTCCGCCCGAGAGGAGGATCGGCAAGTTGTAGAGCCGATGCAGCCGCAGCGTCGTGAGAAGCCGCGAGGACGGGCTCTGCGCGAGCATCCCTACGCCGTCCACATCCTGCACGTCCGCAATCGCCCCACCGCCGAGCATGACGATGACATCCCCCTGCGGGTGCGCAGGCACCTCATACGTCTGCTCAAGACTTCCCATCAGACGGTCTGCAACCGCACCGATGGAGAGCAGATAGAGCGCAAGCGAAAGGGCGGCGAGCAGCCCCGCGATTCGCCGCTGATTCCGTTTTTTCCAAAGGCAGGCGGCAAGCCCGAGCATCGCAAGGATAAAGATGCCCGGCGGCAAAATCCACGCCGCCCCGAATTTCAAAATGTAAATCAAAATATCACCAGCTCATTCGAACCAAACTACGGAAATACAGAAAAAACACACCTTCGTTTTAGGAAGCACTGATAAATTCAGCACTACCATCTTAGCGCATCTTTTTTGCCCGCTTTTCGTTAGCAAATCCTCCACATAGCTCTGGCTATGCGTCCGGTTTGCTGCCTCAATCGGACAGAAAAATCTACGCCAATCTGGCAGACTTCATTTTATCAGTGATTCCTTTATAATGAAAAGAGCACCTTTTCAGATGCTCTTTTCCGTCTCTTATGCCAGTGCCGCAAGCTGCTCACGTGCAATGGCGATGTCCCGACACCGCTTCTCATAGATTTGTCGGTCAAACTCCACGAGCGTAACAAAACAATCCGCATACGCCGACGTGTCGATATCGTTTACACTGCGCGCAGGCGGATAATCTTCTTCCGGCACGCCCTCGAGCATACATCCGATCGCGTCCTGTGCCATCCACATCGCCTGTTCCAATGTTCTGCCTTCCGTGAAGCACCCCTCAATATCGGGGACTGTCACAGTGTAGCCGCCCTCTTCGGCGGTCTCGAACACCGCCGGATAATAGTGCTTCATTGTCGTCCACTCCTCCGATTCCTTAGATAAGACCTGCCTGTTTCAAAATGCAATGCTCCAATCCTTTCCCCAATGTACCTGCATGAATCGGAACAACTGTTGTTTTTCTTGTCAGCGGATTCCACATCTTTTGATGTGAGCCGGAACTCGATGTGACTTTGCAAAATCCATTTTTCTCCAACAGGCGTATCATTTGCCGTGCCGTCATCGGCATCCCTACCGCCTCCCATGACAAATTATAAGGTGTGCAGATAGGAGCGTCAACATCCTTTCACCAATTTATCAGCGATTCCATAATTACAAAAAAGGAAAATACGCCCCCATCGCGAATATTTAGAATATAACAAAGCGCATTTTCCGGCGCGCTTTGTTTCCCCATTCTATCAGAATCTGTGTAGAATTACAAAGGAGAGAGTATTTCATGGCAATCATCGCATCCGAGCACATCGATGCCGAGAAGCGCTTCGGCGGCAACGGTACGATCCACATCCAGAAGCTCATCGGCCCCGCCGAGCTCGACGGCAAATGCGCGATGTATGCGCGCGTGACGATTCCGCCCCACGCGTCGATGGGCGTGCACAAGCACGAGGGCAATACGGAGACCTATCACATCCTCTCGGGACGTGCGCGTTACAACGACAACGGCACGGAGATCGAGATCGGCCCCGGCACGACGACGTTCTGCGGCGACGGCGAGGTACACGCCATCGCCAACGCCTCCGAGACCGAGGATCTCGTCTTTATGGCGCTGATTATCAATAAGTAAAATGATGTGCTCTACTTTCCCAAGACTAAGAGAATTGAGGGAGGCGCTTCATTGGCTGATACGAGAACAGAGATCGGTGGCTTTCTTCTCGCGTGGGATATTGAAAAAGAAAAGCTCAATCGAAGAAAACACGGTATTTCCTTCGAAACAGCGGGACGCATTTTCCTCGACACGGAACGCATCGAATACTATGACGTAATGCACAGCATAGATGAAGATCGCTTTGTGACAATCGGCTTAGTTGACGGCTTGCTGTCCGTCGTCTATACGGAACGCGAAGATGATGTATTGCGACTAATTTCGGCGCGCAAAGCAACTGACAAAGAAAGGAGAGCATATGAACGCGGACATTTCTAAAACTCTGCTTGATGACGACAGCCCCGAACTGACGGACGAGCAGCTAAAAATCATGAGCCTTGTCCTATCCCATAAGGGCACGCGCGGCGGTTCACGAAAGGCTCTGTATATTCAAGGGCGAGAGGAAGAACGGGTCAGTGCCCTACGAAATTTGATGGAGAGCATGAGTTTCACGCTCCTACAGGCAATGGACGCCCTAAAAATCCCCTCCTCCGAGTATAAAAAATACGCCGCTGTCATTTAACCAACAAAGAAGAGTCCCCTCACAGATTTCTTTCCGTGAGAGGACTCTATTTTTATAGGAATCGCTGATAAAATGAAGTCCATCAGATTGGTGTAGATTTTTTGTCCTGTCAAGGAGACAAACCGGACGCATAGCAGAGGCTATGTGGAGGATTTGTCGACACAGGCAGGGCGAAAAAGATGGGCTAAGACGGCGGTGCTGAATTTATCAGTGCTTCCCTAAGACAGGGGGAAATCATGGGACTGGATCGTAAGAAATTTAAGGAAATCAAAGCCGCCTTTACCTTGAGCGACGACACGCTGCACCGCATTGCCGATGATTTTCGCGCTGAGATGCACGCAGGGCTTGCGCACAAAAATGGGGCAAGCCTGCGGATGCTCCGCACGTTCGCGGGGCTGCCGACGGGCAGGGAGACCGGCACATTCCTCGCGCTCGACTTCGGCGGGACGAACGTCCGTGCCCTCCGTATCCGTCTCGACGGCAGCGGAAAGTATAAGGTCGAAAGCAAGGTCGCCAAGCCGCTCACCCTTCCCGGCGTCTACGACTACGTCTGCGCGGATGCAACGGCGGAGGAGATGTTCGACTTCCTCGCCGAGATCATCGACGAGGCAATCGAGGGCGATCACGAGACCAAGTATCTGCTCGGCCACACCTTCTCCTTCCCCTCGGAGCAGACGAATCTCTGCAACGCGCGCCTGATCACATGGACGAAGGAGTTCGCCACGCAGGGCGTCGAGGGCAAGGTGGTGAACGATCTCCTCGAAGATGCACTCATGCGGCGCGGCATGAAGAACGTCGTGCCCGTCGCCGTCATCAACGACACGGTTGCCGTGCTCCTCGCGGCGGCGTATAAGCGCGAGCACACCTACATCGGCTCGATCTACGCCACAGGGCAGAACACCTGCTATTTCGAGAACTTCGCGGACGGCAGCGAGAAGCCAATGGTCATCAACATGGAATCGGGCGGCTTCAACCGCCTCCCCTTCTCGAAATACGATGATGCCATCGACGCCTGTTCCGAGCAGCCCGGTGCACAGCGGCTTGAAAAGATGGTATCGGGACGCTACCTCGGGATGCTCTACGGCACGGCACTCGCCGATCTCCTCGGTAAGGAGGGAGCATCGTATCCGTTCACGAGCATCGAGCTCTCTGCCATCGTGGCAGACGCCTTCCTCGACCGCCATGCCGCAGGCGCGATCATCGAGTCCAAGACGGGCATGACCTTTTCCGCCGCCGACCGTGCACTCATGCAGGATCTCGCGGGGACGGTGATCCAGCGCTCCGCGCACATCGTCGCCGCGACCTACGCGGGCATCATCCGTCACCGCGCGGGTGAGACAAAGGCAGAGAACCAGTTCATCGCCGTGGACGGCTCGGTCTATGAAAAGGTGCCCCTCGTCGCGCACCATCTGCGCGGCGCACTCGATAAGCTCCTTCTCGACGAGGCGGTCAACATCCAGATCATCCTCGAAAACGCCGGCTCTGCCCTCGGCGCGGCACTCGCCGCCGCCATGACGGAACAGAGCTGAGCGGACCAACAAATATACAACGACGCCCCGCAAGGGTATCCTTGCGGGGCGTCGTTGTCATTTCTATTTTACAAGTAGATCGTCTCGAGCAAATATATCCCCGTCGCCGTCTTGAATACGTGGTCGCGGAAGTTGCGTATCGCCGCAGCCCCCATGTGGCTCTCGTCGGCGTTGACGAGGAAATCCGCCTCAAGGAGGATCTGATAGTCGCGCCCGTCCACATCGTTATACGTATGGTGGTGACTGACGAGGTAAACGAGTCGCTCCGCCATCCCCGCAGGAAGGTCGATGTCCTTGAGGAACTCCTCCGTCAGAGGGCCGCCCTCCTCCTCCTGATGATTGCCGTTCGTGTTGCCGTATTTCTCGCGGCAGAGCGGGCAGGCGATGTCGTGCAGGATCGCGGCGATCTCCACGGTCTCCTGCTCCGTCGGCGTGAGATTCTCCGCGACGCCGATCGTGCGGGCAAAGGCATAGACCTTCATAAAGTGTGCGATGTCATGCAGGTTGCCCTCCGAGTAAGCAATCATCTTCTGCATAACGGCGTTTACTGTCTTGTTCCCCATGTCTCATATATCTCCCATAAATTCCGAACGCCGTGCGTCCCATACGCACGGCGTTACACCAGCTTGAAATACTTCAGCTGCCGATAGAGTGAGTAGATCGCGGCGGGAAAGCCGAGGAGGATGCCTGTAATGGTGCAGATGCGCCCCGTCCCGAGAAAATCATCGGCGCATTGGCCGAGAAAGAGGAAGATGCCGAGAAACACGACAAAGTAGATGCCGACCCCCGAGAGCAGGCCAAAAGCGCGCATGGCATCCGCCATCCCCGACGGCATTGGCTTCTTTTCCTGCATCGGCGTTCCCTCCTCTCTCCCACCGTGCTGTTATGCGCCGCGAAAGGGTTCCGGCGGCGTGTGGATGTGCCCCGCGTGGTAGAGAATCGCTTCGATGATGCGGCGCGCCGCCTCCCCATCGCCGTAGGGATTGACTGCCTCCGCCATTTCCGCGTACGCCGCTCGGTCCGTGAGGAGACGCTTCGTCTCGGCGTAGACGCGCTCCTGCGCCGTGCCGATGAGATGCACTGTCCCCGCTGTCACTGCTTCAGGACGCTCCGTCGTATCGCGCAGGACGAGCACAGGCTTGCCAAGCGCGGGAGCTTCCTCCTGAATTCCGCCAGAGTCCGTGAGAACAATATCCACACGTGCCATGAGATTGGCGAACGGCTCGTACTCGAGCGGGTCGATGAGGTGGACGTGTGCCAGCCCGCCCAGTTCCTCACGTACGATCTCGCGCACCTTCGGATTGCGGTGCACAGGGAATACGACCTCTACATCCGCCGTCTCGTCCACGATGTTGTGAATGGCGCGGTAGACATGGCGCATCGGCTCACCGAGGTTCTCGCGGCGATGCGTCGTCATGAGGAGGACGCGGTGATGTTCAAAGTCTACATGGGCAAGCTCCGGCGGAAGGACATAGTCAGAACGTACCGTATGGTGCAAAGCATCAATGACCGTATTGCCCGTGACGAAAACACGCTGCTCGGGCACCCCCTCTGCCGCAAGATTATCATGTGCCGTCGGCGTTGGGGCAAAGTGCAGTGTCGCGATGCTGCCTGTGAGGCGGCGATTCATCTCCTCGGGAAAGGGCGAATAGATATTGTGCGTCCGAAGCCCTGCCTCCACGTGTCCGACGGGAATCTGATGGTAAAATGCAGCGAGAGCCCCCGCAAACGTCGTCGTCGTATCCCCGTGGACGAGGACGAGGTCGGGGCGATCCTTCTGAAACACTTCGTTGATGCCCTGCATCGCACGTGTTGTAATGTCAAAGAGGGTCTGTCCCGCCGCCATGATATTGAGATCGTAATCGGGGGTAATGTGAAAGAGGCGGAGCACCTGATCGAGCATCTCCCGATGCTGTGCCGTCACGAGCGTCTTTGTCTCAATCTCCTCCGGGTGACGCGCCAGCTCCATGACGACAGGCGCCATCTTGATTGCCTCCGGGCGCGTGCCAAAGATCGACATGACTTTGATTTTGCCGGTCATTCTCCTCTGCTCCTCTCTGCGCATAGCAGGATAAAATTGTCGTATGTGCCCCCGTGAACGCCTTGTTCCGCAAGTGATCGCGGGGCAGGCTACTTCTGCGGCGCATCCATGCCGAGGATGCCCAGCTTGCGTGCGCCGACGAATACCGCTGCTGCGACGATCAGAATAATGAGTGTCGCCGCCTGCATGCTGACCGCCGTCAAGGCAAGTGCACACAGGCCGAACAGTGCGCTGACGACGTACATGAGCAGCACCGCCTGTTTCTGACTGAATCCGTGAGCGAGGAGGCGGTGATGCAGATGTCCCTTGTCGGGTTTAAAGATCGGACGATGATTGCGTGCGCGCCGCACGATGGCAAACGTCGTGTCGAGAATCGGCAGTCCAAGGGCGAGAATCGGCACGATGAGCGCGATGGTCGCCGCGCTTTTGACCGCACCGACAACGGAGATGCCCGCGAGCATGAAGCCAAGGAACATACTCCCCGTATCCCCCATGAAGATGCGCGCAGGGTTAAAGTTGTAATAAAGGAAGCCAACGGCAGCGCCCGCCAGAGCAATCGTGACCATGGCGACCGTCGGAATCCCCTCCTCCATGGCGACGAGGAAAATCGTCACCGCAGCAATGGAGGAAATTCCTGCCGCCAGTCCATCGAGTCCATCGATGAGATTAACGGTATTCGTCAGCCCGACGATCCAGAAAATCGTGGCAGGAATCGCAAGAAACTCGAGATAGATATAGTCGCCGAGCGGGTCAGTGATCACATCAATGCGTACATCAAAGCCGATAACGACCACCGCCGCCGCAGCGATCTGCCCGAGCAGCTTCACTTTCGCCGGCAGATCACAGTAGTCATCAATGATGCCGATGGCGACGATGATCGTGCCGCCGGTCATCAGCCCGATGAGGCTCATCATATACTCAGCCGAAAGGTCAACAAACGTGAGCTGAATGAGGATGGATACCATGAATGCCGCATAGATTCCAATACCGCCGATGCGCGGAATGGGGCGCACATGCACCTTGCGCGCATCAGGTTTGTCAAGTGCGCCTGTGCGGCGGGCAAACGCAATGACGACAGGCGTCACCAAAAGTGCAACGCCGAGTGCGGCCAGAAAGGCTAAGACATTATCGGGCATGAATGATTGCTCTCCTTAAAGAAGTACTTCAGTAACTTCATCTTACTCTATGAAGATAGCACTGTCAAATATCGCTGTGCGAGAATAACGGCGACAAAGTCATCGACAGGTACGGGCGGCACGAGCATTCCGCGCGGCACGAACCGCCGCCAGCCGCGCGGCGGATGCGCCGCCCAGTAGGCACACTTGGCCGCGTCTGTCGTTCGGTACTCATCGACAAGGTTGACTTCATGTCCAAGCTCCTCCACACATGCCTTTGCCGCCGCGCTTGTCGTCCCATTGCCCATAATCACCGTCGGCGCATACCGCTCCAACAGCGCTCCCGTTACATCGGCAAGCCGCGCTGTCGGTATGACCTCCTGCAGCAATACCGTTCCGTCCGCCGCAAGGACAGCAACGCCGCATTTCTCACGTCCCGGATCGATGGCGAGAATATTGCCGCTCAACTGCTGCTCTCACTTTCCACTTTGAAGCGCAGGCGCAGGGGGCCAAGGGCATCCGTATCCCCTGCCGCATAGGCAGAAAGCACCACATTGCCCGTGTGGGACATCAGCTCCTGCACCAGTCCATAGAACTCTGCTCCCTCGATTACGCCAACGGTTCCGCGAATCGGATCGGGAAGAATCCCCTTGTCCGATGCTGCCTCGTTGACCTCACGCAGAAAGGAAACGACGGCAGCTTCTGCTGCAGGTCCTTGCCCTTCCGGCGCGTAGACACGTGCTGCAACGAGTTCACCGCTGCGATAAATTGTACGGTTTGGATACAATTCGATGGCTGCGCGAATCTCATCGCCGCGCACAAGGTTTCCCGATGCGACGATGCGCACGATCATCTCCACGGGACTTTCCGTGATGGTACGAACGGCAGCATCGTACTCAGGACGATAGATCCATATATCCTGATCCGTATGATTTTCCCCGAGCCGTGTGGAGATATTACGTGTGCCGAGCTGGACAATTCCTGCCAGTCCTCGCTCCACCTCGTCATGTGTCAGTCCTGCGGGAATGGTGCCGCTCGCGATGATCTCACCCGCCTGATAGACAATATTCCCTTCACGCAGATTCAGGATGTTCTCACGCAGGACATTCGCACGCACGCCGAGTTCGTCAATATCCGTCAGGAGCTTGGCGTTCTCCCCCGAAAGACGCCCATTGAGCGAGATCAGCCCTTCCTTTTCCATCACGAGCGCACGATTGCCTGCCGAAAGACGATCCGACTCCGCACGCAGATCATCCTGCTCACTGCGCAGTCCTGCAATTTCATCCTCGGACTTTGCGAGCTCGTCATCTGCCTGCTGCTTGGCATCCTCCGCTGCGGTGAGTGCCGCCGCCGTTGTATCAAGTGCCGCACGCGTATCTGCAATCATAGCGTTCAGCCGATCCATACCGAAGAGTGCCGTACGCACATTCTCCGATGCCGCCGCCATAATGCCGAACGTCACCGTCGTGATGCAGATGCCCGTAAAGATCGTGACGACCACTGCTGTATGGCGAGGCCGCAAGCCGAAAATTGTGAGTTTTTTCTTGCCAATGCGCGTGCCGAGGCGGTCACCGATGAAGGCGATAACACCGCCGACAACCGCCAGCACCAGAATCAGTGTTACCCCGTACATGATGTCCCCCCTTTGCTCGATCAAGTGCTTCTGTCACTGCGATGCACGGCGCAGCAGAATCCCGCCGGCAAAGATACCGACAATATTCGGTATCCATACGGCGAACATTGGCGGAAGTACCCCGCCGCGCGCAAGGGCATTGCCCATGGTCATCAGTGCATAATAAATAAAAATGATGATAACGCTCATGGCAAATCCTGCCGATGAGGAGTTGCGTGTCGGCTGAAGCCCAAGCGGAACACCGATCAGCGTAAAGATCAGGCTCGCCATGGGGACGGAGACACGCTGGTACAGCTCCGCCTCCAGTTTATTCGTGTTGACATACTGTGTCTGCATGAGCGTGATCTGATGCCGCAGCTCCCGCATCGTCATTTCCTCGGGTGCTTTCTGCTCGCGGATGATCTGCCGCGGATTCTTCTCTACGGGGAGTACCTGTGTCTCAAAGTGCATGCGCCGCTCAAGATGTTCGTCCGCGATGTCGTAAACATCTCCCTGATGCATAATCCACTCAGATCCCGTCCACTCGGCATACTCGGCATTCTCAACGTGAGACACCTTGCCGTCCGCGCCGAAGATCTGCAGACTGACCCCCGTTAAATGCTGCTGCTCGGCATCATAGGAACGCGCATAGACCAAGCGTTTAATCTGCCCGCCCTCGATCTCCTTGATGATGACGTGCTCCTGCGACTTCATGCCGGAGTTGCCCTCGATCTCGTAGTAGATTACGTTGCGGTATGCCGTATTTGCGCGCGGCACAACGTGCTCATTGAAGAGAATCGCACCGACGCTGACGACAAAACCAAGCAGGATCGCAGGGGCAGCGATGCGCCCAAAACCGATGCCGCATGACTTCATCGCTGTGATCTCACTCGATGAGGAAAGCCTGCCAAACGTCAGGAGGCTCGCAAGGAGCATCGACATAGGGAACGTCCACATGACGACGCCGGGCAGACTGAACACAAAGATTTTAATGACAGACGGCAGAGAGGCACCATAGTCCGTAATGTACTGTGCAATACGAAAAAGCGTACCCGAACCGATAAAAACAGCTGAGAACGCACAGATGGCAAAGAGAAAAGACAGGAATACCTCACGAAATATATACTTATCAAGGATACGGATTTTCAGACGCATATACTCCCCTTCGCTGATGCAAAATCGCATCCAGTTCATTTTATCATTTTCAAACGCCCTTGACAAGGATACAAAAAGAGCCTCCGCAGAGGCTCTTCAGAAAGCTTTCTCAGATTAGCCAAGGATGACGAGCGAGTCACGCACCTTGACCGACTGGCCCGCCGTGACATTGATCGCCTTAACCGTGCCGTCAGCATCTGCAGCAATCTCGTTCTGCATCTTCATGGCCTCGAGGATAAGGAGCGTGTCGCCTGCCTTGACCGACTGACCGACCGAGACCTTGACCTCAACAATCTTGCCCGGCATCGGTGCGTCCACCGAGCGCTCACCGGCAGCAGCAGCCTTCGGTGCGGCAGCGGGAGCAGCCGGAGCAGCAGCCTTCGGCGCAGCAGCCGGAGCAGCGGCCTTCGGTGCCGCAGCGGGCGCAGCAGCACCCGCAGCGCGCACTTCCTCAACCTCAACTTCATAAGCAGTGCCGTTGACCGTGATGTTGAACTTTTTCATGTGTGATTCCTCCAACGCTAAAATTGACAATACTCTTATCCCGCAGGACGCTCAGCGCCTGCTGCGGTTGGCAAGCGTCCAGACCTCGGCGGGTTTGACGCTCACAGCAACGACCTTGTTGCCCGTCGTCGCCTGGACGGCGGCGGTAATGGCGGCGATGACTTCGGGCGCCACATTGTTTGCAGCCATTCTATCCCTCCTGCTGAATCAAAGCGGAATGTTCCCGTGCTTCTTCGCGGGGTTGTCCTCACGCTTGCTCGAAAGAGCGTTGAGTGCCGTGATGATGTAGGGGCGCGTCTCGCTCGGCGTGATGACCATGTCGATGTAGCCGCGCTCTGCCGCCTTGTACGGGGTTGCGAACTCCTCGATGTACTCTGCCGTACGTGCCTCCTTGTCGGGATCCTTGCGGAAGATGATGTTCGCCGCACCCGCAGGTCCCATGACGGCGATCTCAGAGGTCGGCCATGCCATGACCTGATCGGCACCCAGCTCGCGGTTGCACATGGCGATGTAGGAACCGCCGTACGCCTTGCGCGTGATGACCGTGATCTTGGGTACGGTTGCTTCGCTGTATGCGTAGAGCATCTTCGCGCCGTGGCGGATGATGCCGCTGTACTCCTGATCGACGCCCGGCAGGAAGCCCGGCACGTCGACGAGGTTGACGAGCGGAATATTGAACGCATCGCAGAAGCGGATGAAGCGCGCCGACTTGTTGGACGCGTCGACATCGAGGCAGCCTGCCATGACGTTCGGCTCGTTCGCAATGATGCCGACCGTGCGGCCGTCAAAGCGTGCGAAGCAGCAGATGATATTCGTCGCGAAATGCTGGTGCACCTCGTAGAACTCGCCGTTGTCGACGAGGCTGCGGATGACATCCTTCATGTCGTACGGTGCGTTCGGGTTGTCCGGTACGACCGTATTGAGGCTCTCATCCTGACGGTTCGGATCGTCGCCCGTCTCCACGCGCGGCGTTTCCTCCATGTTGTTGCTCGGGAGGAAGGAGAGCAGGTAGCGGATCTGCTCGATGCAGTCCTCATCGTTCTCCGCCGCAAAGTGTGCGACGCCGGAGCGGGAGTTGTGCGTCATCGCACCGCCAAGCTCCTCCGCCGTGACCTCCTCCGCCGTGACGGATTTGATGACGGCAGGTCCGGTGATGAACATCTGGCTCGTGTTCTTCACCATGAAGATGAAGTCCGTGAGTGCCGGGCTGTAGACCGCGCCGCCCGCGCAGGGTCCCATGATGACGGAGATCTGCGGAATAACGCCCGATGCCTTCGTGTTGCGGTAGAAGATGCCGCCGTAGCCCGAGAGCGCATCGACCGCCTCCTGGATGCGTGCGCCGCCCGAATCGTTGATGCCGATGCAGGGTGCGCCCATCTTCATGGCGAGGTCCATGACCTTCCAGATCTTATGTGCGTGCTTTTCGCCGAGCGAGCCGCCCTCGACCGTGAAGTCCTGTGCAAATGCGTAGACGAGACGTCCGTCAATCGTGCCGTAGCCCGTCACAACGCCCTCGCCGGGCAGTTCCTTTTTCTCCTGTCCAAAATTGGTGCAGCGATGGCGCACGAACATGTCGAGCTCGACGAAGGTGTCCTCATCGAACAGCAGGTTCAGGCGCTCACGTGCGGTGAGTTTGCCCTTGCTGTGCTGCTTTGCGATGCTCTTTTCACCACCGCCCTGCATGAGATGCTCTTTTTTCGCCAGCATCAGCTCAATTTTTTCCTGGACTGTGGACATTCTATCCCTCCTGTATCTCTGTCAAATCCTCGGGATGCCCGAGGAGATCAACTGCGGCAGTGCGCTGCTCAGCGATCCGGATGCTCACAGATTTCGAGGAGAACGCCCTTCGTCGCCTTCGGATGAAGGAAGGCGATCTTTGCGCCGCCCGCACCGATGCGCGGCTTCTCGTCGATCATGCGGACGCCCTTCGCCATGAGGTCGGCAATGGCGTTCTCGATGTTGTCGACGCGCAGGGCAACGTGCTGGATGCCCTCGCCTTTCTTCTCGATGTATTTTGTGATCGGGCTGTCAGGCGCCGTGCCGATCAGCAGCTCAATCTCACTGCCGTTCGGCGTCGGATGAAAGGTCGTCGTGACCTTCTGCTCTGCGACGGTCTCCTGATTCGTGCAGGGAATGCCGATGATGTCCGACCAGAGTTTCTTTCCTTCTTCGAGATCCTGTACGGCAATGCCGATGTGATCTACACCAAGAATTTTGAACATGTCAAACTTCCTCCTTGGAGAAGTGCGTCTCTGCGCACTCACTCACTTCGTTAACATTTCGCTCATGACCCCGCCCACTACGGTGTATGGATCGGTCTCATGCGCCTTGATTCGCGCCACATAGTCGTCCAGTCGTCCCGTATCGACGATGCGGCTCTCGATGCTCCGCCGTACGCCCGCATGGAGGATGTCGAGCATCTCATCGCGCGTGCGGCGGGTGCGCCGCTCGGCAAGCACGCCGTTCTCTTCGATGTGGCTGCGGTGCTCCTCGATTGTGTCGACGAGCTCCGTGATGCCTTCGCCGCGGTTCGCGACGACCTTGCGGATGGGCGGACGCCAATCAGACATGTGATCGTCCAGATCGAGCATCATGTTGATCTCGCGGACGAGCTTGTCTGCCCCGTCGAGATCGGACTTGTTGATCGCGAACACATCGCCGATCTCCAAAATGCCCGCCTTGATCGCCTGAATGTCATCGCCCATGCCCGGAATCAGCACAACCATCGTCGTGTCCGCCGCCCGCACAATATCCACCTCGGACTGCCCGACGCCGACGGTCTCGACAAAGATGACATCTTTGCCGAACGCATCCATCGCCTTGACTGCATCCGCCGTCTTGTGGGAGAGGCCGCCGAGGCTGCCGCGTGTGCCCATGCTGCGGATGAAGACGCCCTCGTCGAGCGTCAGGTCATTCATACGGATGCGGTCGCCCAGTATGGCGCCGCCGGAAAAGGGGCTTGTGGGGTCGACGGCAATGATGCCGACGGTCTTTCCGCGCTTTCTGTACTCCTTGGCAAGCTTATCCGTCATCGTGCTCTTGCCGGCACCCGGCGGACCTGTGATGCCAAGGACGTAGGCATGACCGGTATGCGGATAGAGCGCCTTCATGATGTCGGTGGCATCCGCCCGCTCATTCTCGATCGCCGTGATGGCGCGCGAGAGTGCAAGGCGGCTGCCCTTCAGCACCTCGGCTGCAATATCCATACGCCCACCTCCTTCGCGCTGTGATTTCATAAGAACATAGGGAATGGATGACCGGACAATCGGATTGCCTGTCATCCATCCTTTCAGGAAAGCACCGCACGAGGCAGTGTCTCCAAACAAATCAGGAGCTTATGCCTTCACATGTTCCTTGATGAAATTCACAACGTCGCTCGTCGGTGTGCCCGGCGTGAAGACCTCGGCAATACCCGCTGCCTTCAGCGCAGGAATGTCGCCTTCCGGGATCACACCGCCGCCGATGACGAGGACGTCGTCCATCCCCTTCGCACGGATGAGCTCGACAACCTTCGGGAAAAGATGCGGATGCGCACCCGAGAGAATGCTCAGCGCAACGACGTTGACGTCTTCCTGCAGAGCAGCCTCGGCGATCTCCTCCGGCGTCTGGCGAAGTCCCGTGTAGACGACCTCAAAGCCGGCATCGCGCAGGGCGCGTGCGACGACCTTCGCGCCGCGATCATGACCATCCAGACCCGGTTTTGCAACGAGCACTCTGATTTTTTCTGCCATTTTTCTATTCCTCCTGAACGGAGCCGCCGCACTCTTCGTGCGGCGTCCCCTGTGCATTCATCCAACAGCCGTTCGCGCGTACCGCTTAGAGATTGACGTGTGCCTCGTACTCGCCGAACACCTCACGCATGACACCGCAGATTTCGCCGAGTGTCGCGTAGGTCTTGACCGCTGCGAGGATATGCGGCATGAGGTTCTCGTGCTCGTCGGCGCAGGCCTTCTTGAGCGCGGCAAGGGCTGCCTGAACGGCGGCGTTGTCGCGCTTTGCCTTCATGGCCTCGACCTTTGCCTTCTGCTTCTCGCCGACGGAAGCGTCCACCTTGAGGAGGTTCTTCGGAGCTTCCTCCTCCACTTGGAACTTGTTGACGCCGACGATGACGCGTGCACCGGACTCAACGTCCATCTGCCACTTGTACGCGCTGTCCTGGATCTCTTTCTGGATGTAGCCCTTCTCAATCGCCGCAACCGCGCCGCCGAGATCGTCGATCTTCTTGATGTACTCCCACGCCTCTTTCTCGATGCGGTTCGTCATCGCCTCGACGTAGTAAGAGCCGGCGAGCGGATCAACCACATCGGCAAGTCCGCTCTCGTACGCCACGATCTGCTGCGTACGGAGGGCAACCATAACCGACTCCTCCGTCGGAAGCGCGAGCGCCTCGTCACGAGAGTTCGTATGGAGCGACTGCGTGCCGCCCATGACCGCCGCTGCGGTCTGGAGCGCGACGCGGACGATGTTGTTGTTCGGCTGCTGTGCGGTGAGCATCGAGCCTGCCGTCT
>ERZ773014.1120-NODE-1120-length-17469-cov-5.391122_pt1 | contig 17469 bp, 25 predicted proteins | sample MGYA00580841_ERZ773014 | MGnify/ENA primary metagenome ERZ773014 (study PRJEB29015, sample SAMEA2737989) | human oral metagenome | biome: human oral; feature: human-associated habitat; material: dental | place: China | collected 2067 ...
GGGCTATAACTAATCCTAAATATAAGGAAAAAATTGAATTATTATTAAAAGATATTTCAAGACTTGTAGATGAAGTAATATCTTTAGAAGAATTAAAAGAAAAATTAGCTACAGGAAAAAAACTTATAATCAAATATGGGATTGATTGTACAGCACCATTTATACATTTAGGTCATGCAGTAAATCTTTGGACAATGAGAAGATTTCAAGAAGATGGACATAAGGTAATATTTTTAATAGGGAATTTTACAAGTAAGATAGGAGACCCAACAGGTAGGATGACAGCAAGAAAAGTTCTTACAGATGAAGAAATAAATTATGCGGCTGAAGAGTTTATAAAACAAGTAGGTAAAGTCCTTATAACAGATAATCCAGAAGTATTTGAAATAAGAAGAAATGGTGAATGGTATAATAATATGAATTTAGCAGAATTTTTAGGATTATGTTCAATGACAACACATTCAAGAATAATTTCAAGAGATATGTTTCAAAAAAGAATGGAAAACGATGAAGAAATACATATGAATGAAATATTATACCCAATATTACAAGGATATGATTCAAAGGTACTTGATTCAGATTTAACAATTGTAGGTTCAGACCAATTATTTAATGAAATGATGGGAAGATTTTTTCAAGAAAAATATAATCAAGAAAAACAAATAATTATAACAACAAAAATAACAAAAGGATTATGGGGAGAAGAAAAACAAAGTAAAAGTATTGGTAATTATATAGCGTTAGAAGATACAAGTAAAGATAAGTTTGGAAAAGCAATGAAATTAACAGACGATAGAATTATAGAATGGATGAAAGTATATACAGATATATCTCTTGAAGAAATAGAAAAGATAGAAGAAAGTATAAAAAATAATGAAATTAATCCAAGAGATGTTAAATTAATGCTTGCACATGCAATTACAGAAAAATATCATGGAAAAGAAGTTGCAGATAAAGAAAAAGAAGATTTTTTAAAGACTTTTTCAGATAAAGTATTTCCAGAAGATGCAGAAATTGTAACTGTAAGTGTAGATAAAATCAATATAATGGAATTATTAAATATTTGTTTTAAAAATACTAAATCTAAAGGAGAATTAAAAAGACTTATAACACAAGGTGGAGTTATGTTTAATGAGAAAAAGATAGAAAATATAAGTGATGAAATTGTTATAAACTCTGAAAATCAATTAAAAGTAGGTAAAAGAAATTTCTTTAAGGTTATTTTAGAAAATTATTAGTAGAAAAAAAATGTTTTGTGAGATATAATAATTATAATATTATATGTAATATGTGAGAGGTTTAGTTATGTATAAAAGAATATTAATAAAGATAAGTGGTGAAGCCCTAGGTGGTGGAAAAGGAAAAGGTTTAGATTTTGAAGTTTTAAAAGAAGTAGCATCAGAAATAAAAAAAATAGTATCAAAAGGAGTTGAAGTTGGAATTGTTGTAGGAGGACGGAAACTTCTGGAGAGGAAGAGAAGGAGTTGGAATTGAAAAAACAACTTCAGACTATATGGGAATGCTTGCAACAACAATGAATGGACTTGCACTTCAAGATACATTAGAAAACATAGGAATTGCAACAAGAATACAAACAGCAATTAATATGGAAAAAATAGGAGAAGGATATAATACTAAAAAAAGTAATGAACTTATAGCAAAAAATGTTGTAACTATATTTACATGTGGTACAGGAAATCCATTTTTTAGTACAGATACTGCTGCAATTATGAGAGCAATAGAAATAAAAGCAGATATTATATTACTTGCTAAAAATGTTGATCGGACTTTATACAAAAGATCCTAAAAAATATAGTGATGCAGAAATGATATCTAAAATTACTTTTAAAGAAGTACTTGAAAAAGATCTAAAAGCAGTAGATACTGCAGGGATAACATTATGTAGAGAATGGAATAAAGATGTGTTATTATTTGGGCTTAATGAAAGAGGTTCAATGTATAAAGCAGCAATGGGAGAAAAAATAGGAACACTTATAACAAATAAGGAATAATAAAAAATATAATATTAAGGAGTAAAAATGAAAATAACAGAAGTAGAAAATAAGATGAAAGATAGGATAGATTTTTTTGAAGAAAGTTTATCAGAAATAAGAGCAGGAAGAGCAAACCCAGCAATATTAAATAGAGTAATGGTAGAATATTATGGTACACCAACACCAATAAATCAAGTATCATCAGTATCAGTACCAGAAGCAAGACAAATTCTTATACAACCATGGGATATGAGTATTTTAAAAGCAATTGAAAGAGCAATAATAGAAGCAAATTTAGGAATAAATCCACAAAATGATGGTAAATGTATAAGATTAGTGTTTCCAGAACTTACAGAAGAAAGAAGAAAAGATATTGTTAAAGAAATAAAAGAATTAACAGAAAATACAAAAGTGTTAATAAGAAATATAAGAAGAGAAGCTATAGATAGTATAAAAAAAGAAGAAAAAAATAAAGAAATATCTGAAGATGATTTGAAAAAAGGTGAAGAAGAAATACAAAAAGTAACAGATAAGTTTGTAAGAATTGCAGAAGAAAAATATGAGAAAAAATGTAAGGAGATAATGACAATATAATGGATGTAAATCATATTGCTATAATCTTAGATGGAAATAGGAGATGGGCTAAAGATAGAGGACTTGATAAATATATAGGACATAAAGAAGGTGCTAAAAATTTAGAAGAGCTTACTAAAAAAGCAAATGAAAAAGGACTTAAATATTTAACAGTATATACTTTTTCTACAGAAAATTGGAAGAGATCTAAAGAAGAAGTATCATATCTTATGAAAATATTTACAATATATTTTAAAAGATTATTAAAAAGAGTTAATAAATATAATATTAAAATTAAATTTTTTAGTAGTAGAGATGGGCTTACAAAAGATTTAATTAAAATGATTGATGAAATAGAAGAAATTAGTAAAAATAATACAGGACTTCAAATAAACTTATGTTTTAATTATGGAGGAAGAAGAGAAATAACTGAAGCTACAAGGAAAATAGCAGAAGATGTACTTTCTGGAAAAATTAAGCCAGAAGAAATAACAGAAGAGATATTTTCTAAAAAGTTGTATTCAAGTGAGATCCCAGATCCAGATATATTAATAAGAACAAGTGGAGAAAAGAGACTTAGTAATTTTCTGCCATGGCAACTTACATATTCAGAGTTTTTCTTTGTAAATAAACATTGGCCAGATTTTAAGATTGATGATTTGGAAGAAATAGTAAAAGAGTATAATACTAGAAATAGAAGATTCGGAGCAGGATAAAAACATATGAGTAAAATAGATGAAAAAGAACAAAAGATAAAAAGAAATACTAAGAAAAGAAAAAATGATAAAAAGAAAATAGTAGAAGAAAATAAGTGTATAGTATGTGGTAAAGAGATAAAAAAAGGCGAAAAGTTATGTGCTAGATGTTATAATGAAATAAAAAAATATAATGATGAACATGAAAGAAATGTATATGTTGAAGATATTTCAGAAGAGTTCTTAGAAGAAATTTCTAATAATTATAATCATTATGAGAAAAAAGAAGATAAAAATACAGGAATAAAATATATTGAAATGACATATGTATATAATTATTTTAGAGATAATATTATTAAAAATATAGACATAACATTAATACTTTTTGCACTTTTTATGGTATTAATTGCAAGAATGTATGATATAAATCCAGTGTTAGGTTTTTTTATGGTGATTATATATGGAGCAATATGTTATTTAAAAAATGAATATTATAAGATGAAGAAAAAAGGAATGGTTATAAGATTTTTTCCTAATATGATGATAAAATCTACAAAACTTATAATAGATAAAAGAGAAAAGGTTGTATATTCAAAAATATTAGATATAAAACAATATAAGAAATTTAAATTTTTGCCTACAACATTATTTTTTGAAGAAAAAGATAAAAAAGGCTTTTTTGGAAGAGGTGTAAGTATTGATGATGTCTATAAGTTAGATGAATTTGTACCACTTCTTGTTGGAATAACAGGATATACAGAACCTAAAGGTGAAGCTACTAAAAGTGTTGAAGAGCTTTTGAAGGATAGTTTTATTACAATTAAAGATACATTATTAAAAGGTAATAAAGGTAAAGAAAAAGATAAAAAAGAAAAGTAAAATTTGGGGAGTAAATAAAATATGTTTGAAAAATGGTTCAAAGAAAATAATGAAAACATATATATATTAAGAGAAGATTTAGATATATTGAAATCAAATAAAGATTTAAATATACTAAATCTTTATTTAAATCTAAATAAAGAAAATGATGAATTTGGAATAGAAGAACTTTTAAAAGATATTATACTTATAAAAGGAAATATAATAAAAGAATATGACAAAGATAGAAGTTTTGAAATTAAGATTATTAACCAAAACCAAAATAAAGAAAATAATATTGAAATTTCAGAAGATGTGTTAAAAGAAAATTGGGATAATATTTTAAGATATATTGCTATTGGAGAACCATTATTTTATCAAATGATAAAAAATTCAATACCATTTAATGTAAATAAAATTGATAAAGCAGAAGAGATAGAAGATAGTAATGAATATAATATTATTATAGCTTTTGCAAATAATCCAGTACTATATTTGAAAAATAAAAATTTTGAAATGATTTTAAAAAATCTTTTACAAGAAATATATAATAGTAAGATAAATATTAGTGTAGAATTAAATAGAAATGATATAGAAATACTAAGAGAAAAGAAACTTAAAGAAGAAGAACAATATGAAAATAATAAAAAAGAAATAAGCAGGAATTATATATTACAAAATACTTTAAATAGGGAAAATAGAGAAAAAGAAAAAGAAAAGGAACAAGAAGAAGAAAAATCACAAGAAAAAACAAATATTAGTAATAATATGAGTACTAATACTGAAAATAATAAAAAACAAAATATAGGAAAAAGTGATGGAAGTAGTAATGGGAGTATATCTTCTAACACTATAGAAAAGAAGACAGGAACTGATAAAGAAAAGAAACATATTTTTGGAAGAATGCCATATGGCAAAGAAGTACCAGTAGTTAAGGTTAAAGGTATACATGAAAATCTTGGAGATATAATAATAGTTGGAGAAATTATTGATAAGGAAATAAGAGAGATAAGAGAAGATTTAAGTCTTGCAAGTTATGCAGTATATGATGGAACTTCAACAATAATGGTTAAAAAGTTTTTAAAAAAAGCAGAAACAGAAGATGTAGAAAAAAGAATAAAAGAACATATGTCACAAAATGGACTTTTTAAGATATATGGAAAACCACGGATTTGATACATTTGCAAAAGAGATAACAATAACAGCACTTCGGAATGATAGAAGATGGAACAAAAGAAAAAAATCTTAAAAAAGATAATGCACCTGTAAAAAGAGTAGAACTTAGAGCACATACAATGATGAGTCAATTAGACCGGAGTAATACCTGTTAAAGACTTATTTGAAAGAGCTAAAAACTATGGAATGAAAGCAGTTGCAGTAACAGATTTAGGAGGTGTACAGTCATTCCCAGATGCTATGAATGTATCACGGAAAAACAGAAGTAGAAGCAATATATGGTGTTGATGCATATCTTGCAATAGACAGTACATCTGCTATAAGTTTTTTAGATGAAAAAAGAAATATACAAGATGAATATTGTGTACTTGATATAGAAACAACAGGGCTTTCATTTAGAACAGATAAAATAACAGAATTTGGTATTATAAAAGTGAAAAATGGTGAGAACATAGATGAGTTTGAATGTTTTGTAAATCCAGAAATGGATATACCAGAAGAAGTTGTAAAAATAACAAATATAACTAATGAAATGGTAAAAGATGCAGAAACAATAGATAAGATAATGCCAAAAGTTATGGAGTTTATAGGAGATTCTATTCTAGTTGCACATAATGCAGACTTCGATATAGGGTTTATAAGATATAATGCAGAACTTCTGCGGATATGAGTTTTCAAATATGTATATAGATACATTAAGACTTGCAAAACAAATATTCCCAGAACTTAATAGATTTAAACTTGGAAAAATTGCAGAATATTTAGGAATAGAAGTAATTGTAGCACATAGAGCATTAGATGATGTTAAAACACTTATACATGTATTTAATGAAATGCTTAAAAGGATTGAAAAAGAAAATATATCTACATGGAAAGAATTTGAAGAAAAATGGAAAGTTGATGAAGATGCATATAAAAAATATCCAATGTATAATGCAACAATACTTGTAACAAAACAAATAGGTATTAAAAACCTATATAAGCTTATATCATATTCACATGTAAATCATTACTATATGAAACCTAGAATATTAAAAAGTATATATGAAGAAAATTCAGAAGGTCTTATAATCGGTTCTCGGAAATAGTTCACGGTGAACTATATAGGGCGATTGAAAACCGGAAAGACAGATGAAGAGTTAGAAGAAATAGCAGAATCATATGACTTTTTAGAAGTACAACCACCTGAAAATGATGAATACAAGATAGAACTTCGGAATATTTAAATCAAGAGAAGATATAGAAAAGATTATAGAAAAAATAGTAGAAATAGGTAAAAAATTAAATAAAAAGGTTGTAGCAACAGGAGATGTTTTTGTACTTGATGAAAAAGACATGATATATAGGGAAATATTACATGTAGGGCAAAAGAAGAAAAATGCAAATATACAATCAAAAGCATATTTTAGAACAACAGATGAAATGCTTAAAGAGTTTAGATTCCTAGGAGAAGAAAAAGCAAAAGAAATAGTTGTAGATAATTCAAACTATATATATGAAATGATAGAAAAAGGTATAAGACCTATATCTAAAGATAAGGCAACACCATATATTGTAGGATGTGAAGATACAATTAGGAATATAACATATAGCAAGGCAGAAGAATTATACCGGAAATCCACTTCCAGATATTGTAGAAAAAAGACTTAAAAAAGAACTAGATTCTATCATTAATAATGGATTCTCTGTTATGTATATAATTGCACAAAAATTAGTACATAAGTCAAATGAAGATGGATATATTGTAGGTTCAAGAGGATCTGTAGGTTCAAGTCTTGTTGCATATATGACAGGGATTACAGAAGTAAATTCACTTAAACCACATTATAGGTGTAAAAAGTGCAAATTTAGTGATTTTAGTGATTTTGGAGTATTAAACCGGATATGATCTTCCAGATAGAAAATGTCCAAAATGTGGTGAAGAACTTGTAAAAGATGGACTAGATATTCCTTTTGAAACATTCTTAGGGTTTACTGGGAATAAGGAACCAGATATAGATCTTAACTTTTCAGATGAATATCAGTCAACAGCACATAAATATACAGAAGAAATAATAGGTGGAGGAACAACATTTAAAGCGGGTACAATAGGTACAATTGCAGAAAAAACAGCATTTCGGATATGTTAAAGGATATTTTGATGATAAGGGTGAAAAAGTATCAAACTCAGAAATAGCAAGAATAGCTAAAGGCTGTACTGGTGTTAAAAGAACAACAGGACAACACCCTGGAGGAATTATAGTTGTACCAGAAGGAAGAGAAATATATGAATTTTGTCCTGTACAAAAACCAGCAGATAATTCAGATATTGATATAATCACAACACATTTTGATTATCACAAAATTGATCACAACCTATTAAAACTAGATATATTAGGACATTTAGACCCAACAATGATTAGACATCTTCAAGACATTACTGGTATAAATCCTACAAAGATAAGACTTGATGATAAGGAAACAATGAGTATATTTAGTTCTACAGAAGCACTTGGAGTAAAACCAGAAGATATCGGCTCAAAGGTTGGTACATTTGGCGTTCCAGAATTTGGTACTAAGTTTGTTCGTGATATGCTTGTAGATACAAAACCTAAGACATTTGAAGAACTTATACGTATTTCTGGACTTTCACATGGTACAGATGTTTGGTTAAATAATGCACAAGATCTTGTAAATAACAAAACAGCAACACTTAGTGAGGCAATTTGTACACGTGATGATATCATGATATATCTGATGAATAAGGGAGTTGAAGCAGAACTTGCATTTACAATAATGGAAAGTGTAAGAAAGGGAAAAGGACTAAAACCAGAATGGGAAGAAGTAATGAAAGAAAACAACGTTCCAGAATGGTATATCCTTTCATGTAAAAAGATAAAATATATGTTCCCTAAAGCCCATGCAGCGGCATATGTTACAAATGCTTTTAGAATTGCATGGTTTAAAGTACATAAACCAGCAGCATATTATACAGCATTTTTTAGTGTAAGAAGTGGTGGAGATTTTGATGCAACATATATGATTTATGGACTAGATAAACTAAAAAGGAAGATGGATGAGATAAAAGAACTACCTAAACAAGGAGTAAAAGAAAAAGGAATATATTCACTTTGTGAAATAGTATATGAAATGAACAAAAGAGGAATAGAATTTTTACCAATTGACCTTTATGAGTCAGATGCTAAAAAGTTTAAATTAATAGATGAAAATCATATATTACCACCTATAAGTTCAATACCAGGACTTCGGTGAAATTGCTGCAGAAAATATATTTAAAGCAGCTCAAGAGATAAAGAAAGAAAACCAAACATTCTTTACTAAAGAAGAGGTTAAGTTAAAGTGTAAGATTGGTACATCTACAATTACATTATTAGACCAATTTGGACTTTTAGATGGTATACAAGAAACAGCACAGTCAAGTATATTTGATATGATGTAAGGAATAGAAGATAATGAATAAAAAAATGTTGACAAATTATGTAAATAGTAATATAATATTATTGTAATGAAAAAATAAAATTACTTGCACAAATGTGTGAGTGAGAGGGAGAAATTAAAATGCTATATTCAAACAGAAATTTAGAAAGCGAAGCAAGAGAATTTGATTTTGGAACAATAAGTCAAATTAAATTAGGAGAACATGGACGGGGAAGAAGATTATTAACATTGACTTGTCCAGAAGACACAGAGATAAAAAGTGGAATAAATGGAAAATATTCTATAGGAAGTACAAAATCAGGTAAACCTCGTATAATAAAGAAGAAAGATAGTGAATTATATATGCTACTGAGTTCTGAAGGGGGTTATACAAGACGTGGAGATGGTACAATAAAAGTCCTAGTAAAAGATTCAGAAAATATCGATGTTTTGGCACGTGGAAATGGTGCTGATGGATTAGCAGGAAGAATTGGAACGTGGGATTGTGTTTTGATACATGTAAGAGGTAATATAGAAACAGTGGTTCAAGTGCGAACATCAGGTGCTGGTTACGGTACTCCTAGTGATTTGTATGTAATAAAGGATAATAAGGTGTATCATTGTACTATAGAAACCATCGAAGATTGTTGTGAAGCAATTGGTATGGAACTTCCATTTCAAATAATAGATGATTCTTTTGATAAGCAAGAATGGTTAACATTATAATATTAAAGGGTGGGAAATGTAGATTATACATTTCCTATCTTTTTTATATATTATATTAGAAATAATTATAATTTTACCTAATTAAATATGATATAATAACATCAATATATATTATTATGAAAGTAGGTAAAAATGATAAAACCAAAGAAACTTAAAAAAGGTGATAAAGTTGCAATTGTAAGTCTATCTAGTGGACTTGCAGGAGAAGAAATGTTTAGACATAGATATGAGCTAGGAAAAAAGAGGTTAGAACAGTTAGGATTTAATGTTGTTACAATGAAAAATGCATTAAAAGGCATAGAATATTTGTATAATCATCCAGAAAAAAGAGCAGAAGATTTTATGGATGCTATATTAGATAAAGATATTAAAGGGGTAATATGTAATATAGGTGGTGATGATGCTATAAGATTATTACCATATATTGACTTTGAAGCTATATCAAATAATCCTAAAGTATTTATAGGATATTCAGATACAACAATAAACCATTTTATGATGCAAAAAGCAGGAGTTGTATCATATTATGGACCTGCTGTAATGACAGATTTTGCAGAAAATAATAACATGCATACATATACATTAAAATATATTAATAAAGTATTATTAGAAAATAGGGAAGATATAGTAATTAAATCAAGTGATAAGTGGACTAGTGAATATCTTGATTGGGATATTGAAGAAAATGATAATATATCTAGAAAAATGAATGAAGAAAAGTATGGATATGAGGTACTTCAAGGAAAACGGAACATTTACTGGAGAACTTTTAGGTGGATGTGTTGATGTATTTCCTATGATGGTAGGAACAAAGATTTGGCCTAAAAAAGAAGAATGGAAGAATAAGATACTATTTTTAGAAACAAGTGAAGATGAGATAAAACCACTATACCTACAATATATCTTAAGAAACTTAGTCGCACAGGGAATATTTGAAGAAATATCTCGGAATAATAGTAGGAAAACCTAAAAATGAAACATATTATGAAGAGTATAAGGAGGTGTATAGGAAGATTGCATTTGAGGCAGGTAAAAAAGATCTACCAATATTATATAATGTGAATTTTGGACATACATCACCAATGGCAATATTACCTTTAGGGATAAAAGTAGAAGTTGATTTAGATAAGAAAGAGATAAGGTTTTTAGAAAGACCAATGGAAGATTAATAAAATTAGAGAAGGATAGTGAAAATTATGATAGACTTACACACACATACAAATTATTCAGATGGAACATGGGATACAAAAAGATTATTAGAAGAAGCAGAAAAAACTAAGTTAGAAGTTTTAGCTATAACAGACCATGATACATTAGACGCACATTTTGAGCTTAAAAAAGATGAAAATTTAAGAAATATATTTACAGGAAAGATTAAAACAGGTATAGAATTTAATACTGTATATGATGGTATTCATTTTCATATGCTTGCATATGATTTTGATATCCATAAGTTACAACCATTTGTTCATAATTACTATAATTTAAGAAAACCTGATTTAAGATTAGAGTTTGAAGAAATTATAAAAAGCATTAAGAAAAGTAATCTTAAAATAGATGTGATAACATATGATGAGAAAAAAGGATGGCCTATAGACATTATATATCCTGCAGTTACTAAATATGAGGAAAATAGGAAGTATTTTAAAGATGAAGAATGGAATGATATTGATGTGTTCTTTAATTCATGTGTAACAAATAAGAATTTTCCAGTTGCTGTGAATTTTGAAATACATTATCCAAATGCTAAACTTGTAGCAGAAGAAGTTAGAAAAGCAGGTGGAAAAACATTTGTAGCACATGTGTATAGGTATAATCTAGAAGATGAAATAGTATTTTTAGATATACTTAAAAATGATAAAATAATTGATGGTGTAGAAGTATATCATTCAAGTTTTACAGAAAAACAAAGTGAAAAATTATTGGAATATTGTAATGAAAATAATTTACTAATATCTGGAGGAACAGATTGCCATCGGAGAAAAGAAAAAAGATAGGAAAATAGGAATAGGATATGGCAATATGTGTATAGATAAAAACATACTAAAAGATTGGAATTAATTCTAAAATATGCTAATATAGTTATAGGTAAACTACATGGTATAGCGTATATTTAGTGAAAACTAATATATGAGGAAAGTCCGGGCTCCATAAGAGCAATGATACTGGATAACGTCCAGCGAGAGTAATCTTAGGGAAAGTGCAACAGAAAAAAACAGCTATTATATAGCAATGGTGAAAAAGTGAGGTAAGAGCTCACTAAGAGGTATAGTGATATATCTTTTGTGTAAACCCTATCTGGAGCAACGCCTTGTAATTCGAGGGATTTATGCTCTTTAAATGTCCCTTGTACTGTGCGGCTAGAGGCTAGTAGTAATACTAGTTCGAGATAAATGACCATGCATGACAGAACCCGGCTTATTGTTTACCTAAGATATAAATTAACAGGGTAGATAGAGATGTATTATTACATCTCTATTTGCTATATATATAATATGTTGCAAAAACTATTTTAAGATTATATATTATACTTGAAGATATGTAATTTTAAGGAGTTATAATTATATGGGAAAAGAAATAGAAATAAGATATGAATTAAATAATAAGAATGAATTGGAAAAATGGTTAAATAAAAAAGCAAAACTTATTCATACAAGCCATCAAATAGATACATATTATGATAATAAATTGAATTCATTTGCAAAAGATCCAGACCATATTTATGATTGGTTGAGAGTTAGAGAATCAAATGGGAAAGTTACATTTAATTATAAACATTGGTTACCAGAAGGAGAAGTTATTCGTACATACTGTGAGGAAAATGAGTTAACTATTTCATCAGCTGAAGAAATGAAAAAAATATTATATAATCTAGGATTTGAAGTGTTTATAGTTGTTGATAAATTAAGGAATTCATGGATATATGGAGAATATGAAATTTCAATAGATACTGTGAAAGAATTAGGAGACTATATAGAAATTGAATACAAGGGAAAAGATACTAATGATATTGAAAGTATTATTAAGAAATTGAATTCTACTTTAGAAGAAATAACAGCGAAAGTTGGAGATGAAGACCATGGTGGATATGGATTTAAATTAATACAAAAAAGATTAAGAAAATAAAAGGTAGAGATGTATTATTACATCTCTATTTGTTATATATATGATATGTTGCAAAAATTATTTTTAGATTATATATTATACTTGAATATATATAATTTTGAGGAGGTTTAAAATGAGTGATATAACAGTTAAATTTGAAGAAGGGAAATTCAATTTTAGGGTTGCAGTAATTGTTGAATACAATGAAAAAATATTAGTTCAAGAAGAAAGAGAGGACGAAAATTTTAGACTTCCAGGCCGGAAGAGTGCATCTAATGGAAAATACAAAAGATGCAATAATAAGAGAGATAGAAGAAGAATTAGGAATTAAGGTAGATAAAGATAATTTAAAGCTTGTTCAAATAGCAGAAAACTTTTTTGATTATTTGGATAATGAAAAGGTAAAAAATGTACATGAACTTTCATATATATATAATATTGTATTAGATGATAGTTATGATATTACTAAAAAAGAATCATTTACAGAGCTTGAAAAACCACATGTAACTTTTGTATGGAAGACAAAAGAAGAGGTATTAAAAGAAGACTTTAAGCTTGTACCTAATATAGTTAAAAATGTAATAGGTAAGAGAGAACTACATTATGATATTATAGACGATAGAAAATATATTTGAAAAAAATAATAATTATTAAAAAGGAGCATATTATGAAAAATGAGGAAAAAGATGAAAGATATGTATATATAAGAGTGAGAGACATTTGTATAATTGGAGTAATAGTTATTGTATTATCATTATTATGGAATTTTAGAGATAAAGTAGAAACATTGTTATTAAATAATCATAATGAGGCTAAATATATTGCTATAAGCAGTTTGCCTTTTAATTCAAATGGAAAGATAAACTATTTAGATAAAGATGGTAAAGTTACAAAAGTTGTGAGTAAAGACTTGTATAGAGGTTATAGGTATATTGAACATAATGGAGATATGTATATAAGTAATAGGGATAATAATATTTTAAAAATAGGGAAAGATGGTAGTATTAAAGATTTTGAAATAATAAAAAAGGAGGGACTTTCAAAAGATAATAGAGGAATATATGTAGATAGAATCTGTATAGATAATGATAAAATATATATGACACATAGTTTAGCAGATAAAACAGTTATATATGTAAAAGATATGACAGGAAAAGAAGAAGGAAAAAAACTTACAGAAATACCATATAATATTACAAATATGTGTATAATAAAAGATGAAATAATATTAACAGCAGATAAATTTAAAAAATCAGATATGATAATTCTAGATAAAAATACAGGTGAAATTAAAAAAGTAAATAAGTATGATGAACATATTGAAACATATAATATGAGTAAAGATAATGAAAATAATATATATGTTGTAACATTAAAAAGAAGATTAAGTGATGAAGAAATGAAAAATTCTAAAGAAAAAAATGAAGAACTTTATGATAGTTATATAAGTAAGTTAAATATATATAATAATACTGTTGAAGATATATTAGTAGATGGTAAAAAAGTTAGAGGAAGCCTTATACGAGTAGAAGATAAAAATATGTATATATATGATGATAAAGAAGACAAGTTTAAAGTAATAGACTTAAAAGAGAACAAAGAAATATTTAGTGAAAAAATAGATGGAAATATTAGGAGTACATATTTTAAAGATGATAAGCTATATATGAATATATGGGAAAATCATAAAACATATATGTATATATATGATGTTAAAACTAACAAGATAATAGAAAAGAAAGAGTTTAAAGTAGATGAAAATAGGGATAATATAATATTTCCTATAACTAAGTAAGTATAAAAAAGTAAGAAAATTTATATAAATACTTGAAAGCTATTTATAGGAATGCTATATTTAAATTGAAAATTTAATGAAGAGTACAACATTCATTTTTATAAAGGACTATTAAATGAAAGGAGACTATTATGACAAAAGGAAATATTAGTTTTAATTTAGGTAGGTATAAAAATGGAGATGTTTGTGCTCTTTTTATATATTTAGAGGGTAAATAAAATATATATTAATAAAAATATTTATAATGGATATGGAGAAAGTTTATGAAGATTTGTTTAGTTAGTGAAGAGTATCCAGATGAAACAGCATTTGGTGGAATTGCAACATATCAAAAAATAGTAGCAGAGACTTTAGTTAAAAAAGGACATAAAGTATATGTTATTACAAGAGGAGTGAGAAAAGAACAAAGATATATAGAAAATGGAGTTAATATTTATAGAATACATGTAAATGAGACATCAGATTCTTTACAAAATGCAATTGAATATAGAAAGAGAGTTGAAGATATTTTACTGGTTTTACAAGAAAAGGAGAAAATAGACATAATAGAAACTCCAGATTGGGGAGCGGAAACAATATTTTTTGAAAGTAGAAGGAATATACCGTTAATTGTAAGACTACACACACCTTTAAAAATTTGGAAAAAGTATAATAAAAGTGATAAAGGAAATTTAACAGATGAACTTTTGAGATGGGAAGAAAAAATGTTATATAGTGCAGATTATATAACTTGTTGTTCTAATTTATTAAAAGACTATGTTTTAAAGGAATTTAAAATTAAATCAGAAGAGATAGAGGTGATTCCTAATCCAGCAGATACAATTAATTTTTATAGAGATGATAAGATAGACAAGGAATATGAATTAATATTTGTAGGAAGTCTAGAAGAGAGAAAAGGAGTATTAGTATTAGCAAAAGCATTAAATGAAGTTTTTAGGAAAGAAAAAAATTTAAAAGTTAAATTTATAGGAAAAGATACGAATAGAAATCAAAAAGATATATCTACAAAAGAATACATTAAGAAGATTATTTTACAAGATTATTGGGATAAAGTAGAATTTTTAGGACAAATAGATAATATGGAACTTAATAGATATTTAAACAAAGCTTTGATTGGAGTTTTCCCATCTTTGTTTGAAAATTTTCCATATGTAGCACTTGAAGGAATGGCTACAGGTTTACATATAATTAGCACAGATAATTCAGGAGTTGTTGAGATGCTAGATGATAATACATGTATATGTAAAAGTGGTGATGAAGAAGACTTAGCTAAGAAAATATTAGAAAAATTAGAATATGCTAAAGATATAAAGGTTAATTTTAATAATATCGAAAGAGTAAAGAAAGAATTTAATTCAGAGAAAGTATGTGATAATTTGATATCTATATATAAAAAAATATTAAAATTAAAAGGAAAAAATAATGTATGAAATAATAAATAAAGTTGAGAAAGAATTAGGAATAAAAATTTTAAAATTGAATAAATGTAATAATGGAGTATCAAATTTGGTTTATAGGATTAGTACAAGTAAAAAAGATTATATATTAAAAAAGTATATGTATGATTATAATTTTGAGCTTTATGATAAAATATATAAATGTTATGAAGAAAAGAATATAAATTGCATAAAACCAATTAAAGAATTTTGTTATAATAATTATAAATATAGTATTTTTCCATATATAAAAGATGATGATAGATATGAAATAGATATAAATTTCTTGATTAAAATTTCATCAATAATAAATTTAAGAAAAAGAACTAAAGAGGTAGATAAAAAGTATTCATTGATTAATAAAATTCAAAAGTATAGAAAATATTTAAAAGACTATGTTAAATTAATAGAAAATACTAATTATAAAGAAGTATTAATAGAGGATATTAAAGAGGTATTAAATATATATGATGAATTAAAAGATAAGAGTATTTTTAATTCAGATTATTTATATTTAAATCATGGAGATTTACAACCAAGTAATATATTAAGAAATCAAAATGACTATTATATAATTGATTTTGATGAGGTATGCTATGCTAATGAATTATATGATTTTTCAGTTATATATATTAAATGTTTTAATAGAGAGTTAAAGAAAAATGAATTTGTTGAAAAATTCTTAAAAGAAAATCTAAGATATACGAAGAATGAATTAATAGATTCTATCAATTATTATTTATGTAAGATTTTATTGGAAAAGTTTTATTTACATATAAAGAAAAAGATAAATCTTTTTTCAGAAGAACAAAAGAAAGATTCATATCAAAAATATTTAGATATGATAAGAGCTAAAAAATGAAAAGGAGTATTTATGAAAAAATCAATTATAGCTATAATGGGGCCTTCTGGAGCTGGTAAAACTACATTAGGTAATAGATTAAAAGAAGAAAATGGTTTTGCTATTCCAAAACACTGTACAACAAGAAATAGGAGAAATGATGATGAAGATGGATTTTACAGATACTTGTCTCATGAAGAGTTTAAAGGGTTGGCTGAACGAAAACAGTTCTTACTTTGGTCAGGAGATGGAAAAGAGATAAAAAAAGAGTGTGGAAACTTTTATGGAATACTAAAATTGGATTGTATAGAAGCAGCAGAGGATGCAGAAAACATTATATTATATACATCATATAAAGACATAGAACAATTGAAAACAATTAAAGAAAAAGGAATTTCTTTAAATATTGTAAATTTAAGATTTAAGGATATAGAAAAAGGTGTAAGAGATAGAATAGAAAAATCAAATATTAGAAATCATAGTGAACTAGATATAAAAAATAGAATATTGAGTGCATTAAATGATGAAAGAATATATGGTGAAGAAGTGTTATTAAATGCAACTAGTGTAGTATATACTGATATGCTTGATGAAGAACAAACATATAATAAGGTTTGTAGGGATATAGAAAAGACTAAACAAATATCATCGATTAGTTATATAATTAAAGATGAAAGATAATATAAAATAAAAAGGAGAGAGAAATGGCAGAATATTGGGATATATATAATAAAAATTTTGAAAAAATAAACAAAAGAGTTAAAAGAGGAGATAAGTTAGAAGATGATGAATATCATTTAGTTATTAATGCATGGATAGTAAACTCTAAGGGAGAATTTCTAATAACACAAAG
>ERZ773014.1123-NODE-1123-length-17462-cov-5.972597_pt1 | contig 17462 bp, 24 predicted proteins | sample MGYA00580841_ERZ773014 | MGnify/ENA primary metagenome ERZ773014 (study PRJEB29015, sample SAMEA2737989) | human oral metagenome | biome: human oral; feature: human-associated habitat; material: dental | place: China | collected 2067 ...
TACTTGGAAAGAAATGAAGAAAAAATACTTTTTATTTTTTAATAAAAGAGTTGTACAAGGCGTTCCTATGAGTTGGTTATTGGTATTATTACTTATTTTTGCAATAATAGGAAATATAAATTCAAAATTGACTAAGAGATATTATTTTTGGAATAGAATTAAAGATATTTTTAAGGGATTAAATAAAAAAGAAAGTTTATATTTTTATTGCAATAATAAATATTTCCGTAGAGTTAAGAAAAAATTAAATGATAAAAATTATAACAAGTTATTATATAGAATAATGGCAAAAGAAATAAAAGTTTATAATTATTCAGATAAAACTTGGAATGAATATATTGTTCCTTTAACTTTAAAAGAATTTGAAAGTTATTTTGATTATAGTGAAATTGAAGAATTAAAAGCTAATTATGAAAAATTAGTTTTTAAAAGATTTTGTAGATATTATTTAGAAAGGGTGTGAGAAAATGAATGAATTAGTAATATTTATATATTTAGTATTTTTGACTTTTGAAATAATTTTATTATTTCTATATAATGCAAGTAATCTTTTAACTTCTATATTTTTTCCTTTTTTCTTATTTAAAAAAGATAAAAAAAGTGAATATCAAATAAAAACAATTCGTTTTTTTTATTGGATTTTTATTATGTTTAAAACTATTTTAGGTTATGGACTTATGTATATCTTAACAAAACTTACTTATTTATTTTTAAATAATATAGACTTTTTAATACCTACAATTTCAAAAGAAAATAATTTTGCATTTTTAGTTTTGCTTTTGATTGTAACAGAATTTTTAAGAACTACAATTTTAGAAATAGATTTTTATAGTTTTTGTAGGAAGTATTATAAAATTTCAAAAATATGGAATAAGATTAAGGAAAATGGAGAAAAGAAGAAAGTTTTATAGAAATTAATTTTAGAAAAAAAAGAAAACAAAGGTAGGGATATATTTAAGAAAAAACACATACAGGAGTAATTAAAGATGAACGAAGCAGTTATACTTGTTATATTGGGACTTAGTTTTTTTGAAGTGAGTTTTTTGCTTTTATATAATATAGAAAACAGTTTTTTAACTTTATTTTTTTCAAAATTATTTTTTGAAAAAGTAAAAAAAAGAAACAACTTCAAATTAAAAACAATATATTTTATTTGTTATTTGTTTATAATTTTAAAAACTATTTTATGTTGGAGTTTTATGGTAATTATAGTAAAACTTTTCTTTGAGGGAATAGATTTTTTAACTGATATAACTCCAAAAGGATATAATAGTTTTTCTTCAATTTTAGCTTTGGTATTAATATGTGCAGAACTTTCAAGAACTACAATTTTAGATATAAGTATATATACTGTTTTTAAAAAGTGTTATATTTTTTTTAAAAAATGGAATTTTTTTCAAAAAATGAAAGAAAAAAAATAGAAAATAAGAATTTTTGAATTAAAGGTGGGATAAAATGAGAACTTTATTATTATTAAGAGGTGCAATGGGGAGTGGAAAATCTACTTGGATAAAAGAAAATGGTTTAACACCATATACATTGTGTGCAGACGATTTTAGAACTATGATATGCAATCCTGTACTTGATTTAAACGGAGATTTATCTATTTCTCAAGAAAATGATAGACTTGCTTGGAATATGCTACTACAATGTTTGGAAGAGAGAATGAAAAGAGGAGATTTTACTGTAATTGACGCAACTCATTCTACTCAAAAAATGGTGGCAAACTATAAAGCACTTGCAGATATGTATAAATATACAATATTTGTTAAGGAATTTAAAAATGTTAGTTTAGAAGAATGTTTAGAAAGAAATAGAATGAGAGATAAGTATAAATTTGTACCTGAAAATGCTATAAAAAGATGTTATACTCTTATACAAGAAACTGAACTTTCAAAGGGAGTTAAGAAAATAGATAATTTATCTGAAATAGATAATTTCTATATAGATGATGTGAATAAATATGAAAAAGTTGTGGTAATTGGAGATATACATTCTTGTAATACTGCTTTAGGAGAATTATTAGAAAAAGAATGGAATGAAAATACTTTATTTGTATTTTTAGGCGATTATTTTGACAGAGGTCTAGAACATACAGAAACTCTTAAAAGAATGTTTTATCTATCTAAGAAATCTAATGTTATTCTTTTAGAGGGAAATCACGAGATAAATTTTGTAAATTGGTGTCAAAATAGAGATGTCAGAATTTCTAAAAAATTCTTATTTGAAACTGTCGCTAAACTAACAGAAAATATGAATGAAGATGAAATTGAAGAATTAAAAAAACAATGCAGAGTGTTTTATAAGAGATTAAGACAAGCATACGCATTTAACTTTAATGGAATAAACTATTTATGTACTCACGCAGGACTTCCGTCAGTACCAAAACTTGCTTATGTATCATCAGAAGCTATGATAAAGGGAATAGGTGGTTATGATGATGATATAAGTGGTATTTATGAAGAAAACTTTAGATTAAATAAATGTCAGGACTTCACTCAAATATTTGGACATAGAACTAACAAAACTACTGAACATTCGATAAATCTTGAGGGGCAAGTTGAGTTTGGTGGAGAACTTATGTATCTTGTAATTACAAAAGATGGTAGAGAAATAAAAACTATCAAAAATGAAGTTTATGATAAAGATTATTTCTTAAAAGCAAGATTAAATTACAAAAGAGATACAACTGATTTAACAGGAAATGAAGAAGTAAACAATCTTATAATAAGTAAATTAGTGAAAGTTAAGGAATGTAATCCAAATTTATTATCACTTAACTTTGGAGATAATGTTTTTAGAAAGAAAATATGGAATGATGTTACTATAAAAGCAAGAGGACTTTTTGTTGATAAAGTTAGTGGAGAAGTTAAATTAAGAAGTTATAATAAATTCTTTAATATGAATGAAATGAAAGAAACACTTAAAGATACATTGAAAGAAACTCTATCATATCCTTGTATAGTTAAGATAAAAGAAAATGGATTTTTAGGTTTAGTATCTGTAATAGATGATGAATTTGTACTTGCTACTAAATCTACAACAGGTGGAGATTGGAAGTCTTACTTTGAAGAATTATGGAACAGAGAAAAAGATGAAGTAAAACAAGAACTAAAAGAATTTATCAAAAGAGAAAACTGTACTTTATTATTTGAAGTAAAATCATTCAAGGATAAACATATAATCAACTTTGATAAAGAAGAACTTGTTTTATTAGATGTTGTTAAAAATAATTTAAACTTAAATGGACATAATATAGATGTTGAATATAGTAACAATGCTTTAAAATTTATTGACGAAAATTACTTATTACCACTTAATAGCAATATAATAAGAGTAGTGGAAGTATATAAGATAATAAATGCTTTTGATGAAGTTGAACATTTATATTCAATAGCAAGTAGAACGAGTTTTAAAAATGAGGGATTTGTGTTCACAGATAGTAATGGATTTATGTTTAAGTTAAAATCTGAATATTACAATGCCTGGAAAGGTGCTAGAAAATGTTACCTTGAATACAAGAAAAATCCTACTCAAAACTTTCCATATAGAATGTGTAAAACACCATTTGAAATAAATTTTATAAAATGGCTTATAAAAAAAGGAGTAGATTTTGTTAAAGAAAAAGATTTTGCAGATATAATTGACTACTATTATAAGATTAAAGAATAAATAGAAAGGACTTAACAAGTCCTTTTTTTATTTTATAAAAAACATAAAATAATTTTACTAAGAATTTAAAAACAAATGCTTTTGATGTAGTTATATGTTATAATTAGTTATTATAAAAATGAAAAAAAGGTGAAAAAATGGAAGATAAAAAATATGAACTTGCAAAAGAAGATACAAAAACTTTTACTGATGGAGGTACTATATATAGAATAAGAGCCTTAAAAGACTTTGGAGATGTTAAAGCAGGTGATTTAGGTGGATATATAGAAAAAGAAGAAAATCTTTCTCAAGAGGGTAATTGTTGGGTATATGATAATGCACGAGTATTCGATAATGCAAAAATATATGAAAATGCTAAAGTATATGGAGAGGCACAAGTTTGTGATAATGTAAAAATATATGGTAATGCAGAAATTTTTGAATACGGATTAGTTAGAGGTGTTACTGAAGTAAGTGATAATGCACAAATATATGGTAATGCACTTGTGCGTAATGATGTAAAAATTTATGAAAATGCAAAAATATATGGCAACAGTAAAATAAGTGATAATGCACAAGTATATGGTAATAGTGAAGTATATGGAAGTGCTAAAATTTATGATAATGCACAAGTAAGTGGTAATGCTAAAATATATGGAAAAGCAGAAGTTTCAGGATATAGTCAAATAGGACGCAATGCAGAAGTAAATGATAATGCTAAGATATACGATAACGCCATAGTAAGTGGAAGTGCTAAAATATATGGTGATAGTGAAGTATATGGAGAAGCACAAATATATGGCAATACAGAAGTAAGTGCTAATATGAAAATATTTAATACAACAAATAAAAAATATGAATATGTAGAAGAAATAGGTGATTTTCTTGAAATAGAAAATTCAGAAAAAGAAAATAGATTTCAAGAATTTGAAGAACATTGTTCTAAAGTGGTTGACAAATTAAAATTACAAGATGAATTACCTAATTTCCAAGTAATTTCACAAAAAGGATTACTTTATGAAAAAAATAATGAAGATAATAATATAATTGAAATTAAAAATTTTATAGAAAACTTAAAAGGCGAAGAATTTTGGGATAATATGTCTTTAAAGGATATTAGAGATTGGAAAGATTTAAGAAATGATGAAGTTGTATCAATAGTTTATGAAAGTAAAGATGATAGAGATAATATAACTTTGGAAGAATTTACTGATTACAACGATTATGCAAAAGATACTGTAAAAAATGCTTTGGAAAAAGAATTTAAAAATAATCCTGATACTATCGAAAATTTAAAAAAGGATATTTTAGATAAAGTTCCTAGTAAGGAAGTTATAAAAGAAAAAGTTGAAATTGTAAAAGATATGGAAAAAGAAGAGGAAGTTACAAGCAAAACTTTTGGTTATCGTAGTGATTTTTAACAATTAAATTAATTTTAAAAAACAAAAAGGAAGTGAGATTTATGCAAGGATATGGAAAAGAAGTATACATTACAGAAAGTGATGATGTTAGTTATGTTAAAATAAATGGGAAAGAATATGAACTTGAAACAAGAGATTATTATGATGAAGAAACAGGAGATAAGAGTTATCATTTTATAGTAAAAGATACAAAAGGAAAAGAAGTCTACAATTATTATGAAAATTCGGATTTGAGCAACGATGAAAAAAGTTGTTCTCAAAACATATTTGTAGTAGATGATGATTTTTTAAAAGAAATAAGTAGAATTTCACAGAAAGAATTACCAAAGGAACAAGATTTAAAAGAAAAAGAACTTGAAAGAAGTTTAAAATATGGAAAGAACAGTTTAGAAATACACCCTTTAAGTAATTTATTTAAAGAAAGAAAAATAGAGTTCAATGAAACATTTGAAAGTTTAAAAAAAGAGGCTATCGGATTTACTGTAAAAGAAAATTCAACAGAAAATAAAACTCCTGAAGAATATAGTTCTTCTATTTCAAATTATATACAAAATAAAATTGATTATTTTTATGAAACTGAAATGTCAAATAATGAAAATGCAAGAGAATTTCTAAAAGACTTTTATAAAGAATTAAATCTAAATATAAATGATATAGAATTTAAAGATTTAGATTTTAAATCTATTGTAGATAAAGAAATATCAAAAACAACTCAAGATTTTTTAGAAAAAATTGATAATTTTAGTGATGAAAGTTTAAAGAAAACATTTAAAGAAGAAGTTGAAGAATACGAAAATACACCTGTAAAATATGTAGATGAAGTAAAAAAAGAAATGAAAGAAAACTTTTTAAAAATTAGAAATTTTAAAGAAGAAAGAGTAAAAAACGGATTAGATAATGAAACAACAGTAACAAAAAAAGATTTTGAAAAACATACATTTTATAAGTGTACCGAAGAAGAAGTTCAACAATTAAACCTTGAATATAAAGAAGAAAAAGACATTAATGTTACTGATAAAGAGTATGCCGATAAGATTTACAATCAACATTATATAGAGAAATATAAACCTTTATCTATAATTGATGAATATCCTGAAATAAAAGCAGAAGTTTTAGAAAGATTACCTTTTGATTTTGGAGATGTATTGCCACCATTTCAAGTTTATAATTCTAATGAAATGTTTTACGACAGTGGAACACAAGAAAAATCAGAAAACTTAGATAATTTTATGAGAAGTTTAGTAGGCGATATGTCTTGGGATAGTATGAACATTGATAATATTATGGAATGGAGAAAAGTATCAGAAGATTTTCCTAATGTATTCAATATAATTTATTTTGAAAAGAATGATAAAGGTGAATTTGATGATAATTCTATCAAAGATTTTAATTCTTATGATGATTATGTTGATTATAGTGAAAAAGCTATTAAAGAAAAGTTAGAAGATGTGTTAAGACATAATCCAAGTCTTTATAAAAAAATAGAAGAAAATGTTATAGCAACTCAAAAAGAAGCAGGTGTTTATAAAGAAAAAACCTTTGAAAAAGAAATTAATGAAAAAGATGAGTTAGAATTAAAAGAAAATAAAGAAATTGAGTTTTCATAATAATTTGATTTTTCATAATAAAGAAATCAAATTTTATCATTTTAAAAAGAAAAGTATATAAAATTGTGCTTTTCTTTTTTTATTGTATAAAACAGACTTGTAAGTCTATTTTCATCTAAGACAATATTGTCTAAGTAACTTGAAAATATATTTATTTTATGGTATAATATAAATATAAAAGAAAAACATTTTAAATTAAAATAAGGAGTGATAGTATTGATTTTAAAGATTAATGAATGTGAACAAATTATGAATTTAGCAAAAATCTTTGATAGAGGTTTTTTTGACAAGAATTTTAAATATGATAAAAAAGGGATATTTGTTTTTGAAAATAATTTTGTAATGTTTGATAAATATAGAGCCGTTATTATAAAAACAAGTGAAAGTGTCAAAGGAGAATACTTGTTTGAATTAACAAGTAAAATGGTAAAAGGATTTGTTAAGTATTCAGATATAGCTTTATTTGAAGATTTGAATGTTTTAAAAATAGTAATAGATGATAGGAAAAAAACTCAAATTATATGTAAACCATTAGAAGAAAATAATGATATAATACCTATTTCTGTTTTAAAAAGAACTTTAGAAGAAAACTTAGAACAAAAAGACTTTTTAGAATTGAAACTAGAATTAACTAATAAAAATTTTACTGATGATTTAGAGGTAATGTTAGAAATAGAAAACATAATAAAAAATAAAAAAATGATTATAAAAAATGGAATAACTTATTCATTTGAAATTAGTTCTCAAAATAAAATTGAATTTACCTTTTTCAATTCACTAGAAGATGATGTAAGTGAAAAAGAAAAGAAAATGAATGCTTTAAAAGAATATGATTGGGATTATATCCAATTAACTGTTATGAAAACTTGGATATATCATTTAACAAAACTTCTAAAAGATAAGACACAAAATTCTACTTTTACCTTAAAGAGAAAGGATAGTTTTGGAACACCATTTCTTTTTGAAAAAGATAATGCAATACTTTTGGTACAACCTATAAGAATAAGAAAAAGTAATTAGTGGAAATAAAATAAATAGATAAAGCACCTGTTTAAAAGCAGGTGCAAATCTTGTAAATATGAGGTGAAGAAATGAAATTTTTTAGAAATTATTTAAAAAAAGAATTTGTAGAAGATGATTTTTTATTTTTTTTAAATGTTATTTTTATGATTTTGATAATTCCTTTTTTCTTGTTTCAATTAATAGAATATAAAATATTAAATAATTATAAAGGGGTTATAGCTATAATAATAGCCTCATTTGTATTTACATATATTAGTTTTGAAGTGAATTGTAGGATAATTAATTTTGTGAACTACTCACGACTAAAGTCGAGAGCTTTCAAGACAATAAAATAAATTGTCTTCTAAGAAGTTTGGTTTTAAAACCCTTATTCTTTTTGGCTAGTCCACAATAGCCACTACTAGATAAGACTTATGTCTACACCACTACTTTTATCTGTATACTATATTTTAAAAAGAACAATTATACAGAACAGTGAATATTTTACAAGGCTACTGATTATTAGCCTTAACTCCATATATTCAATTTCTAATGTTCTAAATATATTATAGATTAAAATTAGTAAAATGGCAAATTTTAGTGTGATGTTTTTAATATTAGTGTTATTCATTTCGTAGTTAAAGCTACAAGTGTTCTAACACATTTTATAAAAAAATTTAAAAGGAAGTGATTTCAATGTCTTGGGAACAAGAATGGATAGAAGATTTGAAATATTTAGAAGAAAATCATCAAAAAGAAATAGATGATTATGAAAAATATTTCAATAAAGAAACTTTTGATAAAATTATCACTAAATTAAAAGAAAATAAAAATTATTTAATTAAATTTGATGATTTTTATGAAGAAGATAAGAAATTTTTAGGAACAATAGACATAATAAATAAAGACAATGATATAAAAGTTTATTTTAAACTTTTTGATTTTGGAAGTCCTGATTGTAGAGCAGATATGGAAGAATATCTAAAAGGAAATTTATACAGTTTAGATATAAAACTTTCTTTTGATATTTTGCCATATAGTGAAATAAAAGTAAGCTATGAATTTATAGAAGAAGTTAAAAAACAAATAGACTTAGTTTTAAAGGAGATATGAAAATGAAAAATGAAAAAATAAGATATGAATTTAAAGGAGTTTATAAGAATGAAAATGGTGTATCTAAAATAGAAGTTTATAAAAATTTTAATAATATCTTATCTGAAAAAGAAGAAAAGGAAGAACTTTATAAATTTAATCAAATGTTAGTAAAATGGTACAAAGCCGATACAATTATTACTTCAAGTATTAATAAAGTCGGTGAAACAAATGTAGTTGATTTTAAAGAAATAAAAGGAATTGACTTAAATGAACTTAAAAGTTTTGATTTAGAAAATAAAGATAAAATAGAACAACTTATAACAGTTATGGAAAAGGTTGGAGAGTTTGAACTTCAAACAGGTTTTGAAGAGGAAACAGATTTTGTAGATGAAGATGAACTTAAAGAAAATAGAGAAAATATAATAAAAGCAGGACTAGATACAATAAAAGAAATGTATAAGTTTATGGTTAAATTAGGATTTAGCAATGAAGAAATCAACAAATGGATTGGTGAACTTAATGAGAACTGAAAAAATTTTGACTTATTTATTTGACGATTTTAGATTAGATTTTGAATTTTGCATTATTAAACACTTTAAATTAAGAAAGGAAATTTAATAAAATGGAATATTTTTTTTATTTTAATTTAGCATTATTTATAGGAAGTACAATAGCAATACTTTATGGATTTTATTATTTATTTTTTAAAAAAGATGAAGATATAACAGAAGGAGAATTTGTTATTAATTTAATATTAATTATATTTTTATTTTTTCCAGTTTTAATAAGTTCTTATAATTTATGGGATATGAAGCAATAAGAAAGGAGCTAAAAACAGTTAATAAAAATATATAGAAAAATATGCTAAAGTATAAAAATGTATGAAAGGTAGTAGAAGATGTATAAAGCACTTATGAACTTGAAAATATAAAGAGTTAGAAGAACAAAAAGAGTAAAAAAGCAGGGGATTGGTGAAGTAAATGGGAACTAAAAGTTTTTTACCTAGTTTATTTAATGATTTTAGTTTAGATTTTTCTGAAAGATTAAATGAAAAGAGAAAAATCAGGAAAATACAAAAAAAGAAATTTTTAAAAGAAAAAACTAATAAAATAAAAAAGAAGAAAAATCATATAACTTCAATGGAATTGCCAATATGTTCACTAGATGAAGAAACACTAAAAAAAGCAAATATTGATTTAAAAAATTCAATAAAATCAATAAGAATTATTCATAAAAAAGCAATAGTAGAAAATATTTTAAAATATAATAAAATTGAAGTTAAAGAAATAAAGAAACAATTAAGATGGTTAGAAAGTGAAATATTAGAAAAAATCAATAAGAATGGATATTTTGATACTATTTATAAAGAATTTGAATTTTGTATCAATGACAGAGAAACTAATAGTTCTAATCAGATTTATTATGAGTATATAGAAAAAATGCTATATCATAGATTTAAAAATAATTTTTTTGAGATAAAAGAAGAAGATATTTCAAGTAGAGGTTTTAGTTATGAATTTATTTTCAATAAAGAAAAAATTGCTTTTAGACTAGAGTTAGGAAAGAATTTAAAAAGGAAATTAATAGAAATCATAAAAAATAAAGAGGTGAAGTAATGTTTGGAACTAGAATATTGACATATAATAGGGAAGAAATTGAAAATTTTATAAAAAAATACCCTGATACAAAAGATATTTTTGAAAAATGTGGAATTTTTTTGAAAGATAATTATTTAATTTTAGCAAATGAAAACGAAGATAATTCGCCTTTATATCAATTAGAGTTGAGTTTTAGAATAATTATTGCTAACAAAAGAAATATTGATTGGAAAATAACAGAAGAAATCCTAAAAAATTTAAAAGAAATAATACCTAATAAAAAGATTTTATGGGGGTTAGAAGATGAAATGTTTGAGGATTTTGAGAATATAAAATATACAGATATAATTTTAAAAGATTATGTGGATTTAGTGAAAGATTATTTTTGCAAAAAATAAATACTATTAATAAAATAAATAGGAAAGTGCAAATTTTTTTAGAAAAAGAGGGAAAAAGTGAAATATAAAAGAAGTAAAATATTTAAGGAAAAATTAAAAGAAAATTATAAAAAACAAGTTCCTACTATATTTATTATTGACGAAAAGCCAGTGTTTGAAGATATGAAAAATCCTCTTCTTTTTATAGAAGACGAATTTCCTAAGTTCAATTTAACAGAAGAGGAAGCAAAAGGGTTATCATATATAGAATTTAAACCACGATATATATGCACAAGTAATTCTTTAAGAAAAAAACATAAATTTAGAAGAAGACAATATAAAAAAGCTATACATATTGAAGTAATATTAAATAGATATTGGTTCAGAGCAAGATTTCCATATCCAAAAAAAATGTGGAAATATAGAAGACCAAGAAAATTAAAAAAAAGATTAAAGAAAGAGAATAATTAATAAGAAAATAACAACTATTATTCAAGATAATAGATTAATAAAAAAAATATTATAAAAAAGTTTAGGGGGCAAAGAAATGATACATACAATGTGTGCTTTATTTATTGATTATGTTTGTGGACTTGGATTATATTTTTTTAAAATATCAAGAGAAGAACTTTGGGAAAAGTGGGGGATTACTTGTATTTCACACGATATAGCATTTATTATATTATTTGTAATGTATGTTTTTATTGTTATTTATACACTTACTTTAGGCATAATGCAAGATACAAATCTTTTTGATAAAAAATAAGAAAGGAAATATAAAAATGAAAAAAAACTTTTAAATAAATTAAAGAAATTAGCAAAAACAAAATATATTTTTTTAGCATATTATCAAGATGAAAAACAATGTGTTAAAAGATATAGACAAAATGAAATAAGAGTAAAATTAGTTAAGTGGTTATTTAGTTTACATTTATCAAGTATTGAGTTTTTATCTGAACAACCTATTAGCAATATTTATGGCATAAAATTTTCAAATAATGAAGAGGAAAGTTTTGAAAGCATAGATAAATGGCATAATATTATCTATACAGATTATATAAATTATGACGCAAAAGATGAAAAGAAAGGTTGTGTAAATGAAAGAATAAAAGGAAATAAAGTAATTTTTAGAAAAGACATTACCTGCAATTATCAAGCTAAAAGTTATGATTTTGAAGAATTTTTAAAACCTGATAATAAAATCGTAACATTGGTAAAAGCTAGTGATTTTGATGTTAAAACAGTAAATTACGATAAAATAGAAATTGAAAGAAATTATTTTGCTTTTAATTTATATGGAAAAGAATTTTTTATAAAACAAAAGAAAAGTAAAATAACAGATAGAATAATGAAGTTTGCACCTAGAAATATGAAAAGCGTTGACCCACTTACAGTAACACAAAACCTTAAAGATTTTAAATGTTATGAAAAATAAAAAAATGGAGAATGAAATGAATAGAGAACTGATGACATTTGGAGATGTTGATTTAGAAGAATGAGAAAAATTTGAAGAAAGATATAGAGAAGAACAAAAAGTTTTAAAAAAATTAAAAAGCAAAAAAAGATTTAGAAAAAGGCAATATGAAAAAGCAATTTTAAAAAATCTCAAAGATATGGTAAAAAGAATGACTTATACTTCTGATAGAAAAGAATAAAACAAGGAAATTAGATTATGTTAAGAGTACAAAATAATTTAGGAAATAAAATAAAAAAATATAGGAAAAAATTAAAAATTACTCAACAAACATTAGCAAATATGTTTGAAGTTGATATAGAAACTATAAAAACTATTGAAAATACTTATTGGAATGATAGTTTATATTATTATTTGTCTTTAATGGAGAAAATAGAATATTATTTATTAGAAATTATGAAAGATAATGAAAAGGAATGATAAAAAATGCCATTTACAGAATATCGTGCATACTTAAAAAATAGAAATAAGATAGTAAATGTAACTAAGATAAATTTTGTCGAGGAATATATAGAATATTTTGACGAGAAAAGTAATACAATAATAGCTATATTTAAAGAAATTGAATTATCAAAATTCATAGGATTATATACTAAAGAAAATATTCCTATATATGAAAATGATATAGTGGAATTTTGTGATAAAAATTATATTGTAAAATATGATAAAGAATGTGCAAGTTTTATTGCTTGTAATAAAGACTTAGAAGAAAGTCTAAGATTTGGTAATGGGAACAATAAAAAAATGTTAGTTGTTGGCAATAGTTTTATTAAATAGAGAGGAAAGCAAGTTATGAAAGATAATATTATAAAAATAGAAGAAAAGACTTTATTAGATTTTAAGGAAAAAGATTTTTTTTATCCATTGAAAGACTTGAAAAAATATGTAAGAAATGAAATTTTAATTAGAAATATACTTTTGTTAATGGATAAAACTTTTTATGAGAGTTCTTATGGGAATGCTTATAGAAACTCTATTTTAAATATGACTAATTTTTTTAAAAAGATTTTTATTCAATTTGGAGCGAAAAATACAGAATTGAAATATTTAGGTAAAAAAGAATTATATACTGAAATTTTTGAATTAAGTATAAAAATAAACAATCAAACACTTTCTTTTAAAATATTATATGATGAAGATTGTGATATATTTGATTATGAATACGAAAATAATAACGAAACACTTGATGAAATATTTGAAGAAATAGTTTGGCTTTACGATGGTTTTAGAAATGGTTATGAAAAATGAAAGTGAGAGATGAAAATGATTAAAACAGAATTACCTGATTTACTGTTTGATGAAAAAGCATTTGAAGATATCAAAGAACAAATGAATAAAGATGTGAATTTACAAGGAAATATTGAAACTATTTTTGTAGGTACATATTTTGATTATAATGTTACAGTTACTGAATTTAAAGAAGATAATTTAAAAGTTATAGTAATTAATCCTCCTAATGAAGAAGTAACTTCAGTTAATTTAGAAGATGATAAAATTTGGGGATTAACAAGGTTTTTTAAAATTAAAACTTTTACAACTTTAAAAGAATACACTAAAATTGAAAATAAAATTGTTGAAATATTAGTTATAGATGAAGTTTCAAAAGAAGAGATAGAGAACTTAATGAAAAATTGTAATATGGTAAAAATAAATAAATAATGCAGAAAAAAGAGGTAAAGATGAAAGTGATATTTTTAGATATGGACGGAGTGGTAAATACTGTAAATAAAGATAGATATTCATTAGGACTTAGACTAACTTATAATTATGATAACTATAAAGACAACTTTCAGTTTGATACAAGAATACTTATCAATTTTATAAAATTATTGAAATTCTGTAAAGAAAATAAAATAGGAATTTGTATAAGTTCAACTTGGAGAATGGGAACAAGTGTCGAGGGTTGGAATGATTTTTTACATAGGCACTTTTCAAATAGTCTAAGACTTAAAAAAGAAGATAAATTAGTAATAGGACTAACAGATACAGAACATAATGGAATAAGAGGTTTACAAATAATAGATTGGCTTAATAGTTATAAGGAAAAGATTTCTAATTTTCTTATTATAGATGATGAAATAAATGATATAAAAGGATATTTTCTTGATGAAAATATTTTAAAAGTTAATTCACAAAGTGGACTTACAGAAGAAAAACTAAGAGAAGTTTATAACTTTTTTAATCCTGAATATATAGAAGAATTAGAGAAAGAATATTAATTAAAAGGAGAAAATATGAAAATTTGTATATATTTTTCATCTGAAAATTTATTGTTATTATTAACGCTTTTATGTTTTATTGTAGTTTTATTTGATATTAAAAATACGATTGAAATAAAAGCTAAATTTTATATAAAATATAATCATAATTATAATATAGAAAATAATTCAATAACTTGGATAACAAGTGTAGAAGAAATCAATTATAAGAGTGCAAGAGATTATATTTTAGTTCATTTAACAACTTTTAATGAAAGTATTTTTTTAGAAAAGAATATTAACTTAAAAGATAAAAAGAGTTTAAAAGAAAATTCTCATATAATAGGAGAAATTTTTTCAGAAGACAGACTTATAAATTTTATTTCTTCATCAAAGTTCAAAGATTTTTTAAAAAATCAAAATATAGATTATGAAGAATTTGAAAATTATTTTGATAATCTTAAATCAAAAGGTTTTGATACTAACGAAAAAACTAATAAAATAATGGAATTTATAAAGCAAAAATCAAAAAGAGAAGAGGAATAAAAATGAATAATGAAAATTGTTTAGAAGAGTTTATAAAGGTTAAAAAATTCAATTTAAAACACAACTATAAATTACAATATCACTTTTTTAAAAATTGGTTTAACGCCTATATAAAACATTTTAATAAGAAGTTTAGCAACCAATACTTTAATTTTAAAATTTTCATAAATCAGGCCGTGTCGACATGTATTTCATCGTGTTCCCATTGCCGAGTCGAAAGAATGCAATGCAGTCGATTAAACAGTCTTAGTCTGGACGAATCCTGTGCGCAGGTCCGCGGACTGCCCTCGCATCCCCGAGGAAAGTTTGAGGCAAGTTCTCGAGAAAAATCTGTGGCGAAAGGGCTTTGATATGACACGGGGGAAGACAGGGCAGGCGAAGCGCTTTTGAGAGTTGATTGAATCGCTCTTGGAAATTGATCGAAGTGTTCTCCTTGTGGCGGGGAATGCTTCCCAAAGGACCGCGCCTCCCCGGGGGTATGATGAAAACCTGGGCAAACTCCAGGAAATGACAGAACAACTAATGGATGGCGGAGAACGCACATGAACAACGAAGAACGCAACATCGAACGTCGCGCAGACGAAGAAATCCGGGCGGACGAAAGGCCCCTCGCGGAGAGAACGCCCGTCCCGGGGGCGGAAGGCATGCCGGATACGCGGGGCGAGGCGGTCGTCATGCGAAGGAAAAAGTCCTTCTCCTCCAACGATTTCGTCATTGAGGACGAAAATGGAGACGAACTGGGCGCAATAGTTGAGGCGGAAAGGAAAGCTCCGCGCTTCTTCAGAGCCTTTCGCGACTTCGACATAGGAGGTCCGCGCATCGGCCTTCGGGCACGAATCACCCGAAAAACATTGAAGCCTCAAGGGGTCCGCACACTTTACGCGGTTGTGGGCCCAGACGGCTCGCCCTTGGCGGAGGTGAGAATGAGAACGACGTTCATCACGAAAATCGTCATCGTCCCGACCGAAGGCAAGCCGATGGAGTTTCGCATGAAGGGCTTGCACCGGTTCGAGGTCGTCTCCCTTGAGTCGAAGGCCAAAATCGCCGCCGGGGACTTTCGCACGCGCAAAGGCGTCCGCGTTTCTTTGGAGTTTTCCCCTGGCGTCTCTTCGGAATGGCAGGCGCTGATCATGACGGCCGCGTTGGCATTCGATTTGGGGCGGAGAATTAGGAACGCGTTCTTCTCTTCCTCTATTCTTGCGCGGCTGTTTTCGCGCGACTGATGTCGGGGTTTTAGCCTATCGACGCCTGAGGGCGGGCTGGCGCCCACGTCTTTGCTGATTGTGTCGGAGGCATCCGGTAGCCTTGAAGGGATGCCGAAAGAAGGAGGAAAAGTGAGGGATTTCGACCAGTCGGCCGCCGCCGTCGATCCCGAGGTGGCCGCCGTGCTCGAGGCGGAGTTGGCCAGGCAGCGTGGGACGCTCGAAATGATCGCGTCCGAGAACTTCGTGCCGCGAGCCGTGCTTGAGGCTCAAGGCTCGGTGTTGACCAACAAGTACGCCGAAGGGTACCCCGGCAGGAGGTACTACGGCGGGTGCGAAGAGGTCGACAAGGTCGAAACGCTCGCGATTGAACGGGCGAAGAGCCTGTTCAACGCCGAATACGCCAACGTCCAGCCGCATTCCGGCGCGCAGGCCAACGCGGCGGTCTACCACGCCCTTCTTTCTCACGGCGACACGGTCATGGGGCTCCAGCTCGCCCACGGCGGGCACCTCACCCACGGGATGAAGATCAACTTTTCCGGCAAGAACTACGACATCGCCGCCTACGGGCTCAATCCCGAGACGCATCGCATCGACATGGACATGGTCCGCGAGCAGGCGCTCGCCGCCCGGCCGAAGATGATCATCGCCGGATGGTCCGCCTACCCGCGCCGGCTCGACTTCGAGGCCTTCCGACAGATAGCCGACGAGGTCGGCGCCTTCCTGTGGACCGACATGGCCCATTTCGCCGGGTTGGTCGCGGCCGGGCTGCACCCGAACCCCGTCGAGCATTCCGACGTCGTGACGACGACGATCCACAAGACCCTCGGAGGCCCCCGCTCGGGAATGATCCTCTCCCGCGACTCTTCGGCCTACGCCAAAAAGCTCAACTCCGCCGTCTTTCCCGGGCAGCAGGGCGGCCCGCTCATGCACGTCGTCGCAGCCAAGGCCGTCGCCCTGCGCATCGCTGCAACCGAGGCGTTCAAAGACAGGCAGGCCCGCACCGTCGAGGGGGCGAAGATCCTCGCGGAAAGGCTGAACGCGCCGGACGTCGCCGCGGCTGGAGTCGGCCTCGTCACCGGCGGAACCGACGTCCACCTGGTTCTCGTCGACCTGCGGAATTCGGACATGGACGGCCAGCAGGCCGAGGACCTTCTTGACGACGTCGGCATCACCGTCAATCGAAACGCCGTGCCGTGGGACCCCCGCCCGGCCGCCGTCACATCGGGGCTGCGCATCGGAACGCCGGCGCTCGCCACCAGGGGCTTCGGGGCAGCCCAGTTCGAGGAGG
>ERZ773014.1128-NODE-1128-length-17439-cov-21.031523_pt1 | contig 17439 bp, 19 predicted proteins | sample MGYA00580841_ERZ773014 | MGnify/ENA primary metagenome ERZ773014 (study PRJEB29015, sample SAMEA2737989) | human oral metagenome | biome: human oral; feature: human-associated habitat; material: dental | place: China | collected 2067 ...
TGGTGCAGAATGAGAATTGGAACATCGACCTTGGGCGCGGCGTTATATTCTTCGGCATGCGGGAGTATCCGATTCAGTTCATTGGAAGTGAGTCCAAGTCAAGCGGCACATGGCTCTGGGGATGGGAGAATATCAATCAATTTCCCGATTCGCTCATTCGTCTCGCGGGCGATACAAGGAAGTGCGGAGAGGCGTGGCAGCTGGAGGCGCTGACGGTGGATGAGTTCGAACTGAATGATATATTCAACGGGCATAATCTCTCCATTGTTGCCTGCGGGCTGGCAGACGGGTACTGCTATTATCGCTGTCCGCATGAAGTCGGGGCGTTCTTTGTCGGGATTTCGGACGTGCCGGACGAGGTCTTTGCACCCGTCGATCTGCCGCGCTTTGTATCTGTGGTCACGCAGTGTATTGAGCAATTTGTGCTGGATCACCGTATCTTCGCGGAGGCATTCCTCCTTTGGAATCGAACGCCGTATGAGGCAGACGGCGATGCGCTGATTGCACATTTTGCGCAGGACTTACGCATCGAGTTTGAACGCGCGGGTGATGATCTGCGCATCGCTTCGATTGCGACGCTGTAATTGCATTCTGCATAGGAAAATCCACTTGACATAGGCGTGTCAAGTGGATTTTCTTGTCATTGTGGTATACTCACGATAAGCACTGTCGAAAGGGCGGTCACTCAGCCCCCGAAAGGGGGGATTCAGATGGAGAGCTATGAGTTTCTTACGTTTCTTGTAGTGTTCACCATACTGGTCATATCGGTTCAACGGTAAATGAGAAATCCCCGCCTTGCGCTGCAAACCTTGGCGGGGGAATCTCTGCTAATAATGGGGGCGACCGCTCGGCAGTGCCCTTTTGTATCTCTATTCTAACATCTGTGCGCCGCATCGTCAAGATTGCTGTGCGCTTTTTGCATACGAAAACGGCTCTGTGTGACCGATGTGGACACGCAGAGCCGTTTTGCTGTCAATACCGCACGCAGCATTGTGTGTGTCGGGACTGTGCAAACTCGAGCTGACCAAGATCAAACTCGGGGTTTCAATGCCGCACGCAGCATTGTATGTGTCGGGACTGGCGCTCTGCAAGAACATCGGTGAAGATATCACGTTTCAATGCCGCACGCGGCATTGTGTGTGTCGGGACACGGCAGAATGCGGCTTTGCGCCCGTGCCGGAGCACTTTCCATTTTCTTCTTCTCTATCATAGCACACGCTTCGTTCTTTTTCAATGACGTTTTTGCGTCGATGCAGAGAGGTCGGTAAAAAATATATTGTATCTGTTGACGTTCTTTTTTATCTGTGTTATACTCAATACGTAACCGATTTAATTACAAAATTGTTTTATGGAGGTATTTCATATGAAAATCGCAGTTGTGGCATCCAACGGGAAGGCAAGCAAGGCAATCATTGCGGAGCTGATCGCACGCGGTCATGCGGTGACGGCATTTGCGCGGAGCGCGAACCGGAGCGCGGCAAAGGAGTTTGTGCAGAAGGATATCATGGCGCTCACGAAGGAGGATCTTGCGGGATTCGATGCGGTGGTGGACGGGTTCGGCGCGTATACGCCGGAGACGCTGCCGCTGCACACAAAGACAAGTCAGCATCTCGCGGATCTCGTTGCAGGTACAAAGACGCGTCTCTATATCGTCGGCGGTGCGGGCAGTCTCTATGTCGATCCGGCACATACGGTGCAGCTGCTCGATACGCCGGAGTTCCCGGCAGAGTTCTATCCGATCGCGAAGGCGCAGACGGAGGAGCTGGCGGCGCTCCGCTCCCGCACGGATGCAAAGTGGGTGTTCGTCAGCCCTGCGGCGGATTTCCGTGCAGACGGGGCAAAGACGGGCAAGTACGTCCTCGGCGGCGAGGAGCTGACGCTGAGCGCGGCGGGCGAGAGTGTCATCAGCTATGCAGACTATGCGCTCGGCATGGTCGATCTGATCGAGAGCGGCGCACATGTGGGTGAGCGCGTATCACTGGTACAGGCGTAAACAAAGGAAGTGTTCCCATGTCCCTTGCACTCATCCAAAAACTGAACGCAATGCTCCTCTCCGAAATGCCGGAGTACCGCGCGCAGGCGGCAGAGGTCGCGGCGGATGCGGCGGCGCAGCGCACTCTCTTGCGTGCGCTGATGAATGTGCGCCCGCCGCGTCCCCTGTCCGAGGCGTATCTGCGTCTCGAAGGTGAACTGCTGTCCAAGGAGCGGGAGCAGCGCGGTGTGGTGGATGTGATGACGCTCCCATCGGTGTCCTCGGATGCGCGTATCATCCTTTGGCAGGGGGACATTACGCGGCTCAATGCGGATGCCATCGTAAATGCGGCGAACTCTGCTCTGCTCGGCTGCTTCATCCCTTGTCATCGCTGCATCGACAACGCAATCCACTCGGCGGCGGGGTTGCAGCTACGCGCCGAATGCGCCGCGCTCATGGAACGGCAGGGGCATCCGGAGGAAACGGGCAGAGCAAAGATCACCGCGGGATACAATCTCCCCGCGCGTCATGTGCTCCACACAGTTGGTCCGATCGTCAGTGGCACATTGACCGAGGAGCACAGAAAGCTCCTCGCCTCCTGTTATCGTTCGTGTCTGCATCTTGCGGCGGAGCATGGGCTGAAGTCCGTTGCGTTCTGCTGCATCTCGACGGGCGAGTTCCGTTTCCCGAACGCGGCGGCGGCAGAGATCGCCGTGCGTGAGGTGCGTAGCTTTTTCGCGCACGATTCCACGATTGAGCGCGTCATTTTCAATGTGTTCAAGGACGAGGACCGCGTGCTCTACGAAGGACTGTTACAATGAAGAAATCCATCGCACAATTCAAAAACGCCCTCTCCTCTGCCGACTGCATTCTGATCGGCGCGGGGGCGGGGCTGTCGGCGGCGGCGGGCTATGACTATGCGGGCGCACGCTTCCTCAAATATTTTTCGGATTTTCACGAACGCTTCGGGATCGAGGATATCTACAGCGGCGGCTTCCATCCGTTCCCCGCGCGTGAGATGTTCTGGGCGTGGTGGAGCAGGAGCATCTACATCAACCGCTACGCGCCGCTGCCGGGCGACGTGTATGCGAATCTGCTGCACCTCGCAGAGGGACGTGACTATTTCGTGCTGACGACGAATGTGGATCACGCCTTTCAGCGGTCGGGCTTTGATAAGGAGCGTCTCTTCTATACGCAGGGAGATTACGGGCTCTTTCAGAGCAGCAAACCTGCGGGAGCATCGGCAGGAAGGACATACGACAACGAGGAGAGTATACGTGCCATGCTCGCAGCGCAGGGCTTTGCCTTTGCGGAGGATGGGGAGCTCCTTCTACCCGAGAGCGGTGCGCCTCGGATGGCAATACCGACCGATCTCATCCCCTACTGCCCCGACGACGGTGCGGAGATGACGACAAATCTACGCGCAGATGAATTCTTTGTCGAGGATGCGGGCTGGCATGCGGCGGCAGCGCGGTATACGGATTTCCTCCATCACACGGAGGGGAAGCGGACGCTGCTCCTTGAGCTCGGTGTCGGGATGAATACGCCGGGGATCATCAAGTATCCGTTTTGGCGCATGACGGCGGAGCGCACGGATGTGACGCTCGTCTCGATCAATCTGGGGAGGGCGTATGTGCCGGATGAGATTGCGGAGCGCAGCATTGTGATCGATGGGGATATCGCGGAGGTGCTGCGCGAAATCGCATAAGAAAAAGCTGCCAATCGGCAGCTTTTTCTTATGCTACATACCGCACGCGGCATTATGTGTGTCGGGACTCTGTGTCCCGCAGCCATTGTCCCGCGCGGGCTGCACCGTTTTGGAAAGACGAAACGGCGGTATGCGGCTTTGCGCCCGCGCTGGAACACTTTCCATTTCATTCTCCTCTATGATAGCACACGTTTCGTTCTTTTTCAGTGGCGTTTTTACGCTGGTGCGTGGGCGGGCAGATGCTTTCCCCAAAGTCTATATGCTACCATTTATCCTATTAAGTACATCTATCCACTTCCTATTCATAATGTCCTTTGCAGGAGAAAATCTGTATGGAGCCATCGCTGATAAAATAAACGAGACGGTTTTTTTCATCAATCCGTCTGCTCCATAAGCCACTGAAATTTCCCCGCAGGGGTTCCGGTTTTCCGATTCCCTCGAAAGGGGATCTTTCGATGTCTTTGAGAATGGCGTTGATGCGCTTCAGGGTTTTTTTATCCTGGATTTGCCAGTACAGATAATCTTCCCACGCTTCATCAAACCAGTTCTTATTCATCGTCTGCAACCTCAATCAAGTCATGCTGCTGAAATTTCCCTGCCTTAAAATCTTCGATCCCGCGGCGCAGGTGAGCCATATTGCTTTCCGAATAGAACGGATCAGAGAGGCGCGGGGATGCCGTAAGCTCGAATGGAATTTTACGATCTCTTGCTACACGGCGGGCGAAAATCATAATGGCAGAAGGGACAGAAATTCCAATATCTGCACAGACTTCTTCAAAGTTCGACTTCAATTCCTCGTCCATTGATATGACAATATCCTTCGTCATTTGAAAACCTCCTTAAAACAATAATATATTTGAAGCATATAGAAGTATTTCATTATTGATGATCGTCGTTCGACGATAAATAAGAAAAATCCGCCTTCAGCTTCCAAACAGTAGGCGGAAATTTCATCCTATTATTGGGGAGCCGACTACGGCAGTGCCCTTTTTGTATCTCTATACTACCATCTGTGCGCCGCATCGTCAAGATTGCTGTGCGCTTTTCGCATATGAAAACGGCTCTGTGTGACCGAAAGGACACGCAGAGCCATTTTGTTGTTAATGCCACACGCAGCATGATGTGTGTCGGGACGCGGTTCATTTCATCAGCCTTCTGACGCCCAATCAGGTTTCAATACCGCACGCGGCATTATGTGTGTCGGGACACAGAAGAGCTTCATCATAGGAAGGAATCTTCCATGTTTCAATGCCGCACGCGGCATTATGTGTGTCGGGACCGCCGACTCTACACTGGTACGCGGGCAGTATTCGTGTTTCAATGCCGCACGCGGCATTATGTGTGTCGGGACATGATGGAGGAGGAAAGCGCCAAATCGAGATCGTTGTTTCAATGCCGCACGCGGCATTATGTGTGTCGGGACGTCTATGGGCGTGAGGGTGAATACGATTCATTGGGTTTCAATGCCGCACGCGGCATTATGTGTGTCGGGACCTCATTCTCTTATCTCATGCAGCACTATATGGATAGTTTCAATGCCGCACGCGGCATTATGTGTGTCGGGACTGCGCGACTGTACAGCAACATGACCGGCAATGCATGTTTCAATGCCGCACGCGGCATTATGTGTGTCGGGACCGGGCAAATTTCTGCTCAAGATCGTGTGGAATATGTTTCAATGCCGCACGCGGCATTATGTGTGTCGGGACTCATGTGAGAAAACTCTTAACTTATGCTTTATTTGTTTCAATGCCGCACGCGGCATTATGTGTGTCGGGACAACAACAACCATGAAGAAACTCACAGAAGCAGACGGTTTCAATGCCGCACGCGGCATTATGTGTGTCGGGACAATGAATTTCAACGATTCTAATGTAGCACGTGGTTGTTTCAATGCCGCACGCGGCATTATGTGTGTCGGGACAGACATAGATTCATATGCATGGAGATCATTGCTCTTTGTTTCAATGCCGCACGCGGCATTATGTGTGTCGGGACTTGGTAAGATGATTTTTCATCCGATAGGAGGTGCAAATGTTTCAATGCCGCACGCGGCATTATGTGTGTCGGGACTTGACGAGGCATTCGTGGTGGATGTCTACGGAGTGAGTTTCAATGCCGCACGCGGCATTATGTGTGTCGGGACTGGTGGACTCGTACAGTATCGTGGACCTGGCGACCGTTTCAATGCCGCACGCGGCATTATGTGTGTCGGGACGGGAATAACGTTATCTCATATATGCTCAATACATTGTTTCAATGCCGCACGCGGCATTATGTGTGTCGGGACAATATGAGTAATGGTGTAAAGCAGGAGCTTATTGAGTTTCAATGCCGCACGCGGCATTATGTGTGTCGGGACTTATCCATCTATGTGGTTTGTAGTATGCTTTGCAAGTTTCAATGCCGCACGCGGCATTATGTGTGTCGGGACGGCTCAGCAGGTTGCTCTCATGGGAAAGCATACGAGTTTCAATGCCGCACGCGGCATTATGTGTGTCGGGACTCTGTGTCCCGCAGCCCTTGTCCCGCGCGGGCTGAGAAGGCGTTTTGGAAAGACGAAACGGTAGAATGCGGCTTTGCGCCCGTGCCGGAGCACTCTCCATTTCCTTCTCCTATATGATAGCACACGCTTCGTTCTTTTTCAATGATATTGTCCATGCGTTCTCCTTTCTGCTGCCTACGATGGCGGATTTTTTGATTGGACTAGGAGGCGGTAGTTTCGTCCGATGAGTCGTCAATCCCAGTTAATTTCATCATGAGAAACCGTTTCCCCGTTCTTATACTCCTGCATGGCGCGGCGATGGGCATTCAAGTCATCCTCCGTCATACGGTCATCGGCATCGTTTGGTATGAAACGCTTGACAACCTCCAAAATAATGGGAAGTTCACGGGCGGGAACAAAATCAATCATCTCCACAATCTGTGCTTTTACAGTCATATCAATCAGCCTCCTTTGTAGACATCCCCGCGTGGGGCGATTTTCTCAATCAGAATCGTATTTGTATCAGGAAGAGAGAATACAATGCGCCAACCGCCGACGCGCAGCCAATGTTCATTGATATGGAACTTTGTGCAGATTGTTTTGATGTTTTGGTCTGTGACCGTGTTTCCATCCTGCTCTACTACCATCTGTGCGCCGCATCGTCAAGATTGCTGTGCGCTTTTCGCATATGAAAACGGCTCTGTGTGACCGAAACCATTTTGCTGTCAATACCGCACGCGGCATTATGTGTGTCGGGACACAACAACGGCAAGAACAACGGCGGAAACCAGCAGAACTTCACGAGCAACAGCAAGGCTGACAAGCTTGAGGGCAAGAAGTAAACTGGCTGCTTAAAAAAGAAAAAAAGAGAACCGACCGTCCATGTTGGTTCTCTTTTCCGTCCCTAGGAGACTTTTTCTTTCTGCGCAGAAAGGACTTACGAGATCCCGCATGTGTCGTTATCCCACATTGTGATCTCCTCCTTTCTACAAAGGGGCATGCATTACACACGACTCTTCATACAACGATAATATGTATTTTGGCGGTTTCAATGCCGTACATAACATGATGTGTATCGAAACCTCCTTTATCATAGCACACACTTCGTTCTTTTTCAATGACGTTTTTGGGGAGGATGGGATTATGGCATCTTCGGGAAGCACGTGTAAGTTCAGCACCATCTTAGCGCATTTTTTTGCTCGCACTACGCTCGCGCTCCTCCACATAGCTTTGGCTATGCGTCGGACTCTCTCCTTGTTCGGACGAAAAACCTGCGCCAATCATAATCCCAGCCTCCCCCGTCGGTACGGAGGTCACTGAAAAAGTACAGAATTTCGAATGAAAGAAAATTTTTCGATCAATATGTTGTTGTTTTGCAAAAACAGCAGCACGATATATTGTGTTTTCTTTATTCGAAATATAGAACAAAAAGACTTTTTCAGTGACCTCTCGGTACGGGGGAGGGGGACCGCGTAAGCGGTGGAAGGGGCACTTGTAGCGATCAACGCTTTCTATCGAAAGAAAGTCACATATCCCAGTGGCGCCCCTATCGGCTCGCTGCGCTCGCCACTTCCCCCGCTCCGGCGGGGGAAGCTATTTTGCTGTCAACGCCGCACGCAGCATTGTATGTGTCGAGACTCTCCTTGTCCCCGGTCCTCAAAAGATCGGAGAAGAGTTTCAATACCGCACGCGGCATGATGTGTGTCGGGACAACAAGGCTTGGCAGGACTTCAATGATGGTCGTATGTTTCAATGCCGCACGCGGCATTGTGTGTGTCGATACCTCATCTATCATAGCACACGCTTTGTTCTTTTTCAATGTTCGGACGAAAAACTTACGCCAATCGGAAGGTCTATTTTATCAGCGATTCCTCTGTATAGTAAAACGAAAAATATTTTCTTATACTATGTGAAATAAATAATTATCTAAGATATTATGAAAAATAATTGCATTTTAGTTTGAAGTGTGTTATATTATAGGAGAATTCAGAACAGATACATAGAGGGGAGTATCGCGATGCGTATTATTTTTACGGATACCTATAAGAAGATGAGCGAGGAGGCGGCGAAGATCATCGCGGGGCAGCTCTGGGTGAAGCCGGACTCTGTGCTCGGGCTTGCAACGGGCAGCACGCCGGTCGAGCTGTATCAGAATCTGGTCTGGCTGTATCAGACGGTGGGGCTCGACTTCTCTCAGGCGACCTCGTTCAATCTGGACGAGTATGTCGGGCTCACGGCGGAGGATCCCCAGAGCTATCATCATTTTATGTACGAAAATCTCTTCGACCATGTGAATATGCGAAGGGACCACATCTTCTTTCCGAACGGTATGGCAGAGGATGCGGAGCGCGAGGCAGAGGACTATGAGGCGCGGATTGCGGCGGCGGGCGGCATCGACATGCAGCTGCTCGGCATTGGGCGGAATGCACATATCGGCTTCAACGAGCCGGGCGAGGCGTTCGCAAAAGCGACGCACAAGGTTGCACTGAAGGAGAGCACGATCGAGGCAAATGCGCGTTTCTTCGCATCGGCGGCGGAGGTGCCGCGCGAGGCGATGAGTATGGGGATCGGTACGATCTTCCACGCACGTCACATTGTCCTGCTCGCGAGCGGTGCGGAGAAGGCGGAGGCGGTGCGCGATGCGGTGGAGGGGACGATCACGCCGTCGGTACCCGCCTCCATTCTCCAGCTGCACCCGAATGTGACGCTGATCGTCGATCATGCGGCAGGCGCGCTCCTCTCTCGGAAAGAGGACGGATCCCGATGAAGGCGATCAGAAACGGCATTCTCATCCTGCCGAACGAGCACGGGAATTTTACGGCAAGAACAGAACTTGTTCTTTGCTATGAGGAGCGGATCGCGCGGATCGTCCCTGTGTCGGAGTTCTCGGCAGCGGATGCGGATGAGGTGATCGACGCGGCGGGTGCGTATGTCGCCCCCGGTTTCCTGAACGTGCACATCCACGGCTGCGACGGTGCGGATACGATGGATGAGGACGCGGATGCCCTGCCCCGCCTCGCCGCGTTTCAGGCGCGAACGGGCGTGACCTCCTTCCTGCCGACGACGATGACCTGCGCGTTTGACGCGGTGGAGCGTGCACTCGTCCGCATCCGCCGTGCGCTGCATCGGCGCATCCACGGCGCGCGCATCCTCGGGGCGCATATGGAGGGACCGTTCATCAGCCCCGCGAAGAAGGGGGCGCAGGACGAGCAGTACATCCTGCCGCCGATGTTTGCAAAGATTGCACCGTATGCAGATGTGATCAAGATCATCACGGTCGCCCCCGAGATGATCGCGGAGGAGAACTTCATCGAGAGCTGCCGCAGCAGCGGCATCGTCGTCTCGATTGGGCATACGGCGGCGGACTACGAGACGACAATGGCGGCAATCGCACGAGGGGCGTCACATATCACGCATCTCTGCAATGCCATGACGGGGCTGAACCACCGCCATCCCGGCGTGCTCGGCGCGGCGCTCGACACGGACGCGAACTGCGAGCTGATCGTGGACAATGTGCACGTCCACCCCGCCATGCAGCGCATCATCTACGCGGCGAAGCGCGGCAGGCACATCATCCCCATCACGGACTCGCTGCGCGCCTGCGGACTCTCGGACGGCGTCTCGGAGCTCGGCGGGCAGAGGGTCTACGTCAAGGGAACACGCGCAACCCTCGCAGACGGCACGATCGCGGGCAGCGTGCTCCGCATAAACGACGGGCTCTCCATCCTGCGCGCGAATACGGGCGCAGAGATTCCTGCCGTTGTGGAGATGGCGACGCGCACCCCTGCCGAGGAACTGAACGTATATGATCGACTCGGCTCGCTCACGGTTGGAAAATACGCGGATATTGCGCTCTTTGACGAGGAGTTTCGGATACGGCGCACGATTGTTGGCGGGCGGGATTGTTTTGTCGAAGGGGAAAAATAGGATGATTTCCTAGTGGAGTAAGTGATCGCATTGGGTATCATAGATCAAAACAATATATTTCACTATAAAATATTATATTATAAATAATAATAAATTGGAGGGCTTTGGATGGATTTCTTTGAGAAGGTGAAGGGAAAACTCATCATTTCCTGTCAGGCACTGCCGGACGAGCCGCTGCACAGCCCGTTCATCATGGGGCGTATGGCGCGTGCGGCAAAGGAGGGCGGCGCGGTCGCGATCCGTGCACAGAGTGTCGCGGACATTGAGGAGATCCGCAGCGAGGCGCAGCTGCCCGTGATCGGTCTTATCAAGCAGAACTACGCGGACTCCCCCATCTTTATTACACCGACCATGCGCGAGGTGGAGGCGCTGATCGGGACGGGCTGCGAGATGATTGCGCTGGACATGACGGCACGCGAGCGCCCGCAGCAGACGGACGTGCGTGATCTCGTCGCGCGCATCCATGCCGCGCATCGCCTTATCCTTGCCGATATCTCGACCTATGAGGAGGGCATGAAGGCAGCGGAGCTCGGCGCGGATGCCGTCTCGACCACGATGTCGGGCTATACGCCGTACAGCCCGCAGATCGCGGGGCCGGACTTCGCGCTGATGCGCCGCCTTGCGAAGGATGCGCCCGTGCCTGTCTTTGCGGAGGGGCGCATCAACACGCCGGAGGAACTGGTACAGGCGATGCAGACGGGCGTCTTCGGCGCGATCGTCGGCTCCGCCATTACGCGTCCCCAGCTGATTGCACGGCGCTTTACCGAGGCGATTGCATAAATAGAGATGCGCAGTATCCCGCAAGTGATATTGCGCGGTGAGGCTATTCTTTCTATTTCATCCAAAAGGAGAAATTATTATGAGAGATCTTAAGGGACTTTATTCCGCACTGCTCTGCTCGTTCCATGAGGACGGCACGATCAACGAGAAGGGACTGCGCCAGATCATCCGCCACAACATCGACCACAACAAGATGGACGGGCTCTATGTCGGCGGCAGCACGGGCGAGAACTTCATGCTCTCGACGGAGGAGAAAAAGCGCATCTTTGAGATCGCGAAGGACGAGGCAAAGGACGATGTCACCCTCATCGCGCAGGTTGGTTCGATCAACCTCAAGGAGTCCATCGAGCTTGCGAAGTTCGCGACGGATCTCGGCTATGATGCGCTCAGCGCAGTCACGCCGTTCTACTACAAGTTCAGCTTTGATGAGGTACGCCACTACTACGAGAGCATCATCTCAGATGTGGACAACCGCATGATCATCTACTTCATCCCGTTCCTCACAGGAGTCAACATCAGCATTCCGCAGTTTGAGAAGCTGTTCGCGAACAAGAAGATCGTCGGCGTCAAGTTCACGCAGGGCGACTTCTACCTCCTGGAGCGTATGCGCAAGGCGTTCCCGGACAAGCTCATCTTTGCCGGATTCGATGAGATGCTCCTCCCCGCGACGGTACTCGGCATCGACGGTGCAATCGGCTCGACCTACAATGTCAACGCGGCGCGCGCCCGTCAGATCTATGAGCTCACCCGTGCAAACAAGATCAGCGAAGCACTCGAGGTACAGCACATTACGAACGATCTCATCACGGATATCCTCGATAACGGTCTCTACGGAACGATCAAGCTGCTTCTCGCAGAGCAGGGCATCGAGGCAGGCTGCTGCCGTGAGCCGATGAAGCCGTACACGCCGGAGATGCGTGCACGCGCCAAGGAGATCTATAAGAAGTATTTCTGAGAAGATTGGTATCGTGTGCAGCCGCATCCAAAGCCTTCCCCGCACGTCGGGGGAGGGGCGCGCTGCTTCCCCCATTCACATCACAATAGGAGGAGATTTTCATGCATGAGGGATTTACCTGGATTGATACGGCAGTCCTCATCATCTACCTGCTCGGCGTCCTCCTGGCAGGTCTCTACTATTCAAAAAAGGAAATGAAGGGCAAGGAGTTCTTCAAGGGCGACGGCACCATCCCCTGGTACGTTACCTGCGTCTCCATCTTCGCGACGCTGCTCAGCCCGATTTCCTTCCTTGCCATCCCGGGCAACTCGTATCACGGCTCGTGGATCTTCTGGTGGGCGCAGCTCGGTATGCTGTTCGCCATCCCGCTGACGATCCGCTACTTCCTGCCGATCTACAGCCGCCTGGAGATCGATACGGCGTATCACTACCTCCAGAAGCGTTTTGAGAGCGGCAAACTCCGTATCCTCGGCGCACTCATGTTCATCGTCTTTCAGCTCGGACGCATGTCCATCATCATGTATCTGCCGTCCATTGCACTCGCGGAAGTTACGGGGATCGATGTCAACCTGCTGATCGTCGTCATGGGGGTCATCGCCATCATTTATTCCTACTCCGGCGGACTCAAGGCGGTGCTCTACACCGATTTTATCCAAGGCACGGTTTTGATTGTCGGCATCGCTCTCTCGCTCGTCGTCATGATCGGCAGCATCCACGGCGGCTGGGGAACGGTCTGGGATACACTCACCACAGGGCATAAGTTCCTGCTCGAAAACGAGGTCTGGTTCAGCCCCGATATCGTATCAAGCAGCGTCTTTATTACCTTTATCGGCGGCGGTCTCGTCACGTTCGCATCCTATGTATCCAGTCAGGACATCGTCCAGCGGTTCACCACGACGACCGACATGAACCAGCTGCGCAAGATGACACTCGGCAATGGAGTCATTTCCATCTTTGCCGCGACGGTGTTCTTCCTCGTCGGTACCGCACTCTTCGTGTTCTATCAGCAGAACCCCGGCCTTCTCATGACCGACCGGCGCGATCTCGTGCTGGCAGCGTACATCACATACGAGCTTCCTACGGGCCTGACAGGGATCCTGCTGGCCGCGCTCTTTGCCGCCGCGCAGTCCACGCTCTCCACGGGCATCAACTCCGTGGCGACAAGCTGGGTGCTCGATATCCAGTCCGTCCTTCATCCTGAGATGCCGATGAAAAAGCAGACGCGCATCGCGCAGTTCATCTCGCTCGGCATCGGTATCCTCTCCATCGTCGTTGCGATCATCATGGCAGGCAGCGACATCCGCTCGGCGTATCAGTGGTTCAACAGCTTCATCGGGCTTGCACTCGGTGCACTCGCAGGCGTCTTCGTTCTCGGTGCATTCAGCCGCCATGCCAATGCGGCAGGTGCTGTCGCAGGATTCCTCGTGTCGACGGCAGTGGTCATCTACCTGAAGTACTTCGTCCCCTCCGTTTCGTTCTGGTCGTATACCCTCATCACCATCGCTCTCACGCTTGGGGTCGGTACGATCGTCAGCCGCCTCACAGCACCCGGCTATACGGCACCTGCGGGTACGACGGTCTATGATACGCGCGGCGCGTCCCACTGCGATGGGCAGGAGGATGCGGCAGTGTGTCACGTACATAAATAATTCGTTGCTATTCATTACGCCCGGCGCAGCTGCGTCGGGCATTTGTCAAAGGAGAGTATTATGATCTACGGCAGCATCCATCATGAGGATACCTATTCTTTCCTCCCGCCGCGCATTCGGCAGGCACTTGACTTTGCACGGACGCATGACCTTGCCGCGCTCCCCAAGGGGCGCAACGACATCGACGGCGACGATGTCTATGTCAACATTGCGCACTATACGACGGGGGAGCGCAGCGAAAAGATCTGGGAGGCGCATCGTGCCTACATCGACATCCACGTTCTCGCCGCGGGCACGGAGAAGATCGATGTCAGCCTGATCGAGCGGATGGAGACACATCCCTACGAGGCGGACAAGGACTATGTGCCGGCAGACGGCGCCGTCACGCAGACCACCGTCATGCGCCCCGGGGATTTCCTTGTCTGCTTCCCCGAGGATGTGCATCGCTCGGGGGTGAAAGTGGATGCACCGGCGCCGCTGAAAAAGGGCATCTTTAAGGTTCGTGTATGATCATGGGAGGGAGAGACCGTGTATCTCTGTATTGATATCGGCGGTACGGCGATCAAATACGGCGTGACCGATGCGGCGGGGACATTTGCTGCGCATGGTTCCATGCCCACCGAGGCACAGGAACACGGCGGCCCCGGCATCGTGCGCAAGGTCAACGCACTCGTCCGGACGGCACAGGAGAAGCACGCACTGCGCGGCGTCGCGATCTCCACGGCGGGCATGGTCGATCCTGCCGCAGGGTCGATTCTCTATGCCCTTGAGGCATCGATCCCACGGTATCAGGGGGTCAACTGGAAAGCCGTCATGCGCGAGACCTTTGACCTCCCTGCCGCTGTCGAGAACGACGTCAACTGCGCCGCGCTCGGTGAGCTGTGGAAGGGGGCAGGGCGCGGTGTATCCTCACTCTTTGCCATGACCGTTGGTACGAGTATTGGCGGCTGCCTCATCATGGATGGCCGCGTTGTGCATGGCGTTTCGCGCAGTGCAGGCGAGATCGCCTATATGCGCGTGCCGGGCGGACGCCTCCATGAGCGCTGCTCGGCAGCGGAGCTCGTTTCTGCCGTCTGCTGCGCAAATGGGCTTCCTGCAGGCAGTATTGATGGACGTTTCGTCTTTGACCTCCTCGCCAAGGGCGATCCTGCGGCGCAGGAGGAGGTGGCACTGCTCATCGACTCTCTTGCGGATGCCATCACGAACGTTGTCTGTGTCGTGAATCCGGAGCGCATCGTGCTCGGCGGCGGGATCATGGCGCAGGAGGCCGTGCTGCGCCCGCGCGTGGAGGATGCCCTCCGTACACGGCTTTCTCCGCCCGTCTATGCGGCGACAGAGCTCTCCTTTGCCGCAACGGGAAATGATGCGGGCATGCTCGGGGCGCTCTACCACTTCCTTCAGGAACAGGGAGTATAGATCTAATCAGTGCTTCCTATATAACATGCCCTCAAAAAGCGGGAACAATCAAGCTCCTTTCGGGGGCAGACGACTAGCACACAGAGGAGAAAACAATATGAAACGCTTATGGCATCGCACTGCGCTCGCGGCACTCGTTGCACTTGCGCCGCTCTCCGCTGCGGCTGCTCCCGCTACCGTCGGAAGTCCCGCACTCGCGTGGCAGTCGATGGGAACGCTCTCACCCGCAGAGGGGCAGAAGGAGAACATCGGCGTTGCGGGACTTCTTCAGGGCACATTTGGTGACTATATCATCGTCGGCGGCGGCGCGAACTTTCCCGCGGGCGGGCCGCTCACAGGCGGGGCGAAGGTGACCTACCCCGACGTCTACGTCCTGCGTGCCGCGGAGGCAGGACTCACCGAGACCGATCACGCACAGATGCCGTACCCCGTCGGATACGGCGTATCCGCAACAACACCGGACGGCGTACTCTACTTCGGCGGGAGCACGGACGAGTCGGGAGCGCGTGCCGTGACACGGCTCACCGCGCCGAACGGCAAGCTCCGCACAGAGACGCTGCCCGCCCTGCCCTTTGCCCTGCAGAACGGCGTCGCCGCCTATGACAAGGATACCGTGTACCTCGGCGGCGGCAAGCAGGACGGCGTGCTCAGCAAGAAGTTCTACACTTACGATATCAAGACAGGAACGCTTACCTCACTGCCTGATTTCCCCGGCGAGGCACGCGAGCAGTCGGTCGCGGAATTCCTCGGCGGGCGGTTCTTCGTATTCAGCGGCGGCGCAAACGTGGCGTATACGGACGGCTATGCCTATGACCCAAAGGCGCAGACATGGACGAGTGTCGCCGGGCCGAACGTGAACGGTACGCCCGTATCGCTTCTCGGTGCGCGTGCCGTGCGTCTCAATGCGGACGAGATGCTCGTTGTCGGCGGCTTCAACCGCGAGATCTACGACTGGGCAGTATCGAATCTGAACACCCTGCAAGGGGAGGAAAAGGACGCATTCCGCGCACATTACTTCACAATGCCGCCCGAGGACTACCACTGGAACCGGGAAATCCTCGTCTACAGCGCAAAGGCCGACGCATGGCGCAGTGTCGGACAGCTGCCGTTCCCTGCCCCATGCGGCGAGGCACTCGTCATCGCACGCGGCGCACTCTTTTCCATCAGCGGTGAGGTGAAGCCCGGCGTACGCAGCCCGCGCCTCTATCGCGGACTGTTTGTGAAGTGACGAACGCTGCTCTTTGCCCTGCCGCATCCTTCGGACAGCCCGACGAAGGGACTGCCCACAGGAAAAACGCCGCTCTGCGTGGACGGCGTTTTCTTTTTCAAAAAAATCTGCTATGATGAAAGGCAAGAATTGCACGAGGTGATCCAATGAAGATACTCAGCCGACTTGATGATCTGCCGTTTCGCGTCTCGAAGGGCGACCGCAAGATTATCGCCTGCATCCGTGCTCATCTCACGGAAATCCCGCGCATGACCATTCGTGAGATCGCCCATGCGAGCGGCACGGCAGAGGCGACCTGCACACGCTTCGTGCGGAAGATGGGCTTTGCGGGACTCAGTGATTTCAAGGCGGCACTTGCCGCGGAGGGAGCAGAGCTGGGACGCTATCTCGACCGCGGGAATATCCAAAATGGGGAGACACCGCGTGAGACGGCGCGCAAGCTGCTCTCCGCGAACGTGATCGCCCTCGAAAAGACGCAGGACATCATCGCGGATGAAACGATTGACCGCTGTGCCCGTCTTCTCATCGGTGCACAGCGGATCGCGTTCATCGGACTGGGCTATTCGGGGATCATTGCGCAGGACTCCTGTTTCAAGTTTCTGCGCATTGGCATGAACTGCATCGCGCCGCGCGATAATCACACGATGCGGATGATCGCCGCCATCATGGAGCCGGGCGATGTCATTGTTGCCATTTCGCACTCGGGTGAGACAGCGGACATCCTTGCAACGGTCGATATCGCCCGCGCACGCGGCCTGCGGGTCATCTCTCTGACGGAGCATCATCCCTCGCGGCTGCGCAGCGTCTCTGATGTGAGTCTTACCTACATTGCGGCGGAAACCCCTCTTGAGACGGGCTCCATCGCCTCCAAGACGGCGCAGTTCTTCCTCGTTGACCTCGTCTACACCGAGGTGCTGAAGATCCTCCCGCCGAGTGCCATGGAAAAGCGCATCCGAACAACGGCGGCCGTGCGGGAGACGAAAGAGTAGAAACGGTCCATCGGAGCATAGAAAAGCTCCCCCTCCCCTGCGTATCCTTTGCCGCGGCGGAACCCGCACCGGTCATGACGCCGCTGCCAATCCATCGTTTAGGCAAATACGGGTAAAAGGCTATTGTTATTTCTTTTCGCGGTCATTCGTTCATGATATAATCACTATAAGATATGTCTTCCATTGGGCATAGGAGAATGATATGAGTACAGATGCTTTTATCGCAGGGGATCATGGACTTGCTGCTGTCCGCAGCGCAGAGGAGACGGTATGGATCAATCCGCGTCTCTTGCCCTTTGATGTGGTGGATGGTTTGTCACAGCTCGTCGT
>ERZ773014.1129-NODE-1129-length-17439-cov-11.378969_pt1 | contig 17439 bp, 12 predicted proteins | sample MGYA00580841_ERZ773014 | MGnify/ENA primary metagenome ERZ773014 (study PRJEB29015, sample SAMEA2737989) | human oral metagenome | biome: human oral; feature: human-associated habitat; material: dental | place: China | collected 2067 ...
CGGATGGATACCTCACGCGCGCTTCGCACTACGTCTACCAGCGGAAAAAGCTCTCTGACGTGGGTACCGAGCAGCAGCTGCTCAGCCGTGCCGAGGCAGACCTCGAGGCCGCGCAAAAGCTCTTCGGTAACAACGTTGCCGAGGGGTATTACAACCGCGCCAAGCTCATCTACGGCGTCTCCGCCAGCGACTCCACCCTCACGGCTCCCGGCTGGACAATGGACCGCGCCGCCGACTGGATCGCCCGGGCTATCGCCGCAGACGACCGCCCCCTCTACCGACAGCTCGAGGCCGACATCGCCTTCTTCCGCGGCGACTACGCCAAGGCGGCCGCCGATTACGCACTCGTCAACCAGGGCCCCGGCGCCTCGGCCTCTTCGTTTTACATGGCCGCCAAGACCGAGGAGCAGCTCGAGGCTCCCGACACCACCCGCATGTTTATCCTCATGGATAGCGCCATCACGCGCGCCACGGGTGTCAACCCGACCGACGCGGCTACGTACATCATGGACGCCGTCGATATGCGCATGCGCCGCGGCCAGTTCGCCGAAGCCGTAAAGCTCTACGACCGCTACTATGCCCTCACGGGTGGCGAAGTCTTGCCCCGCTTCTACTACTATCGCGAGCAGGCTAAGTTCCGGGCGAACGACATGGACGGCGCCCTCTCCGACATCCGCCTCGCACTCGAGGGCGACCCTAATAACGCGCTCTATCTGGCCGAAGAGGGCTCCATCTACCTCCGCAAGCAAGACTTCGCCAAGGCCCGACAGAGCCTGGAGCGCTGCATCGCGCAGGCCCCTGACTTCTCGGCGGGCCACCGCCTGCTCGGGCTCTGCCTCGTCCGCAGCGGAAAGAAGGCCGAGGGCTGCCGCGCCTTCGAACGCGCCAAAGAGCTGGGCGATCCCGTGGTCGAACGTCTCATGAAGCAGCATTGCCAGTAACCATCGGCGGCTTCGATCGGTGGGTGCCCGCCCGCCGATCGTCCGTTTGTAGCTTTTCGTTTTTCGTTTCACCCCATGGATAGTGTAGCCTTTCAGTATCTCCCTCAGGCGGAGATCAAAGCCTATCAAGAGCAGTGCCTCGTCGAGACACTGGCTTACGTCAATGAACGGTCGCCCTTCTACCGCCGCCGATTCGCCGAGGCTGGCATCGACATCAGCAGCATCCGACGTCTCGAAGATCTCGTGCGACTCCCCGTCACCACCAAGGAAGACCTCCAACGCCACAACGAGGACTTCCTCTGCGTCCCCCGCACCGAGATCCTTGACTACGTCACCACCTCCGGCACCCTCGGCGAGCCGGTCACCTTCGCCGACACCCGCCGCGACCTCGACCGCCTTGCGCTCAGCGAATACCTCTCGTACGAGATCTGCGGCTGTCGCCCGGACGATGTCATCCAACTCATGGCCACCAACGACCGCTGCTTCATGGCCGGTCAAGCGTGCCTCTTGGGCAGCTTCCGCCTCGGGTCGGCCATCGTCCGCGTGGGCAACGGCATCCCCGAACTGCAATGGAACATGATCCGCCGCCTCCGCCCGACCGTCTGCGTGTGCGTCCCCTCCTTCATCCTCAAGCTGATCGACTACGCCCGCGCTCAAGGCATCGATTACCGAAGCTGTAGCCTCCGCCGCGCCTTCTGTGTCGGCGAAACAGTCCGCACCGACACCCACGAGCTGAACCTACTCGGCCGCAAGATCCACGATCTCTGGCCCGAGCTGTCGCTACACGTCAACTACGCCTCCACCGAGATGCAATCCTCCTTCATGGAGTGCGAACACCAATGCGGCTCGCACCACAAGCCCGACCTGACCATCGTGGAGTTTCTCGACGACGACAACCGCCCCGTCGGCCCCGACGAGCCAGGCGAGATTACCATCACCACGCTCGGCGTGGAGGGTATGCCGGTCGTCCGTTTCAAGACAGGCGACGTCTGCCGCCATTTCGAAGCGCCCTGCGCCTGCGGCCGTCACTCGTTACGTGTCGGCCCGATCATCGGTCGCAAAGGGCAGATGATCAAATTCAAGGGCACAGCGCTCTATCCGGCCGCCCTCTACGACATCCTCGACAACGTGCCCGAAGTCACGAACTACATCGTCGAAGTCTACACCAACGCCATCGGCACGGACGGCATACGCATCCTGGTCGGTGCTGGCGAGTCTGCTGACGAAGGCTTCGAGAAGCGTCTCAAGGATCTCTTTCGGTCGAAAGTGCGTGTCGCGCCGGACATTGTCTTCGCGCCGGCCGAGCTGATCGCCCGCAAGCAGATGCCACCGACGAGCCGTAAGCTGATCAAGTTCTTTGACTATAGAGGGGAGACATTCGCATAGTGGCGCATCTGCGCCGCTGTCTCGGCAAATGCTTTGGGAGTTGCGCAACCTGCGCAGACGTCGCGGCAAATGCTTTGGAATCGGCGCAACCTGCGCCGCCGTCTCGGCAAATGCTTTGGAATCGGCGCAACCTGCGCCGCCGTCTCGGCAAAAGCTTTGGGATCGGCGCAACCTGCGCCGCTGTCTCGGCAAATGCTTTGGAATCGGCGCAACCTGCGCCGCTGTCTCGGCAAATGCTTTGGAATCGATGCAACCCTGTTGCTTATATCTTGGAGGCCTGCAAGTTCTTAGGCCGAACTCACGTTGATTAGAAACCAGCGGGCTGCATCATCCGTCGCAGATGGTGCAGCCCGCTTTGTCATTGTGCCCGCCGATGCAGGTCGACCCTTTTGCCGGTTCACCGACAGCTTCTCTCTGTTAGCTTTTCATTTTTCGTCTGACGATCGCCACGCCGAGCATGATGGCGAAGAAGACGAGTGAGGCAGCGGCATAGGGAGCCACGTCCGACAGTCCGCCGCCCCGTACGAAGAGCGTGTTGAAGCCTTCCAGTCCCCAGCTGAGGGGTGAGATACGGGCGACGGTACGCATAAGGGGTGGCATGACGAACGTGGGAATCCACACGCCGCCGATGGCCGCCAGGATGACGACCGACACGGCGCCGAAGATGCTCGCCTGTTGTGCCGTGCGAGCCACACTGCCGATGGCCAAGCCGTAACCCACGGCCGACAGCGAGACGGCGATGCACATCAGGGCGAGGGCAGCGTGGTCGTGGCCGAGGCGGAGGGGCGGCAGGCCGAGGTGGGGCATGAGGTAGAGGCCGGTGAGGAGAAGCAGGGCGAGCTGCAGGAGGCAGACGAGGAGGTGGACGAGCACCTTGCCCGTGAGGTAGAGGGCGTAGGGGCAGGGCATGGTCAGGAGGCGGGCAAAGCAGCCCGTTTCGCGCTCGCGGATCATGTTCCCGGCCAGCGAGATGACGATGAAGAAGACGGCAAACATGCTCCAGGCCGGCACGTTGTGCTGCGTAGCGTTAGGCAACAGATCGGCGGTGGAGGAGGTGCGGGCGTAGGACTCTTGGACCGTGATCCAGCCCTCCGTCTCCATCTCTAAATCGATGGGCATGGGGATAAGGCGGTTGACGTGACGCGAGATTTCACCGAGCAGGAGCCGGTTCTGGACCGTGAGCATGTGTTCGCGGACGGCGCTGAGCAGCGTGGCCCGGAAGGACGGCTTTGCGGTCGGGTCGACCCAGAGACGGATCTCAAGCGGTTGAGCCGATAGGGTGTCTGTCTTGGCTTCGCTCACGCTATCCTCCTCGCCACCGAAGGCTTGTGCGACGCCTCGCGCTACGCGTTGCCGCAGGCGATCAGTGGTGCCGGACGGGATGACGACGCCGATCAGGTAATCGCCGCGCGCTACGGCCGTCTCCACAGCCTCGGCCGTCAGCGGTCGACCGTCGGGCGCCGTGGTGGTGATGTCGAAGAGGTGGCTATCGGTTAGCTCGCGGCTGACGGTGTTGCCGAGCGAATCGGCGTCTTCGTTCAGCAAGAGGAGGGGGATATGCTGTTCGTCGAGGGTGCGGAAGGTGCTGTCCTGCAAGCTGGCCATAAGGATCACGAGCGCCCACGGCATCAGGAACAGTAAGACGAGCCCCCACGGATCGCGTAGGAGCAGCAGCAGGTCTTTGCGGAATAATGCGGCGAGCTTCATGCGCGTCCGGCCTCCTCCGTCCGGGCAATAAAGAGGGCTTCGAGCGAGGGCATGCGCGCCTCGGCAAGCAAGGCGTCGGGCGTGCCTTCGCAGACGGTTGCGCCGCGGTTCATGAGGGCTACGCGGGTGCAGAGTCGCTCGGCCTCGACCATGTCGTGCGAGGTGTAGATGATCGTCATGCCGTCGGTGTTGAGGGCGCGGAGGTGCGCGATGATCTCTTGCCGGGAATGTACATCGACGCCCACGGTCGGCTCGTCGAGGAAGAGGATACGGGGGCGATGGAGCAAGGCGACGAGGAGGTTGAGCTTGCGCTTCATGCCGCCAGAGAGATGTTCGATGCGTTTGTGCAGGTGGGCGCGGAGGTCGAGGCGGTCCACATCCGTGTCGATGCGTTCGCGGAGCGTGCGGGTGGGCAGGCCGTGCATGCGACCGAAGAAGTGAAGGTTCTCCGCGGCGGTGAGTTCGGGATAGAGGGCAATGTCTTGCGGCACGACGCCGATCAGCGGACGGATGCGGGCACGGTCGCGGCGTATGTCGAGGCCGCAGAGATGCACCGCGCCGCCGTCGAACGGTAGAAGGCCGGCGAGGATGGAGAGCGTCGTTGTCTTGCCTGCGCCATTGGGGCCGAGTAGCCCGAAGAATTCGCCCTCGGAGACGTGCAGCGTGAGTCCGTTGACAGACGGTGCAGCGGCGCCGCGATACGTCTTGCGGAGGTCGCGGATGTCGATGGCAGATGTCATGTATAGTTACGAGTGAATGGTTACGAGTTACAAGTGCCGGGAGCCGGGGCATATACGATGCGCCTCTACGGTCTTCTTTTCTTCCCTTGATGGAAGAAAAGAAGCAAAAGAAGATCAAGGCGTCAGGGACGCCGGCCAATTTGGCCGGGTACCAAGAGGGTATGAAAAATCGGGCGGACAGACAGGCCTGCTCCTACTTTCTACTACTTCAAACTACTTCTCACTACCCTTTACTACTTCTCACTACCCGTTCCAGATCCGTGAAGAGTGTGCGCTCCATGCCGCCAATGGCTTTCAGATCGGCGCCAAGCGTGCGGTAGTCGACGTCGGCCGACGAGCGGTTCTTGCAGACGCGCCCGGCGTTGGCGGCGAAGCGTCGCCATTGGTCGCCGATGTCGGTCAGGCGGGCGGATAGCTCGTTGAGGGCGGGGATACCGGTCACGTCGGCGGCCTCTTGCAGGAAGGCGGCGTAGAGGAAGCGGAAGCCGGCGCCGCCTGTACCGATCTCCTCCATCATGCGGATCAGTTGCGCCAAATGGAGCGCGGCTCGCTTCGGCCCGTACTGCTGCGGGAAGCGGGGGATTTGTCGGCCGAGATAGTCGAACGTGTTGATGCCCACCCAAGGCATCGGCCCGGGCTGGTGGATCATGCGGTTGCAGTTCGTGAGGATGGCTCGGCGCACGAGCGGCGGCAGGTCGGGCGTGTGCCGGGGCAGTGAGCGGATGTAGTAGAGCTTGCCCATGGGCGGATAGGTGCCGCGGGCGAAGCGGGCGCGCATCATGTCGCGCGCCGAGAGTCGCACCTTCTCCATCGCGATCGGGTCGCTGACCAGGTAGTCGTCGCCATCCTTGCCAAAGACGGCGATGTTGTGTGCATTGAAATGGAAACGGTATTCCGCAGGCATGTAGGGCAGGAAGTACATGCTCACCACGACGCCCGTGGGTGTGCCCTCGGCCAGCAGGCGGTCGAGCTTGCGTTCGGCCCGCGAGCGGCTGAAGTAGATGTGTTGCCGCGTGCCGAAGCCGAGCAGACGCGTGGTGCGTGAGAAGATCATGCCGGGCAGGGGGCGGAACGACGTCACGGGGAAGCCGGCCAGGCGGACGAAGGGCAGATGGACGAAGTAGAGCGAGGCGGAGAGGCCGAAGACGAGCGGCTCGGAGTAGTCGTAGCCGTAGAAATGCAGCAGGTTGCGGGTGACGCCATTCTCGCAGTGGGCGCTGGGGCGGTGGTCAAAAGCTATTTCAATCGAAGACGTTTGCATAGCAGCGCATCTGCTGCGTTGCCTTCGACACTCTGGCTCGGTCATGTACTTCAGTACACTCCCTTCGCCATCGGTCTCGGACGCCTTGCATCTGCACCACTCTGCAAAGTCTCTCATTGCTCCGCCATGGAGCTCTTTTTCAAAGACCTCCATCACACACTCCTCAGTTCGTCCACGGTGATGCGCAGTGCGTCGGCATATCGCTCCAGGGTGCGGTCGTCGAGCTGCATAAAGGCGTCATAGGTGAGGTGTTTCTTCACCTTGCGCTTGGGAATGTCGGCGTAGGCGGCCAGCATGCTGACGTCTTGCAGGTTCTTCGTCATGTGGTAAGCCAGCGGGCTGGCCTCGTGGCGGAGCACCTGCTCGCGGATGGCCTCGCAGGAGGCGCGGATGTCGTCCCAGACGAGGTCCAGCACATCATTCTTCACTGCCCAGCCGTCGCTGACGACGCTCTGGTAGCGCCCGTCCTCATCGACGGCATACGCCACGTCGCGGATCACACCGCCGGCCATGTATTTCAAGTCTTGGGGTACTTCGTTTATCGTCATCTCTTATGCGTTTTGTTCTAATCATTCATGAAAGCGTTTGCGGGAACCCCGCAAGTGCCTCGAAAAACTTTTTGGTGTTTGCAGAAGTTCTGCAAGCTCCATTTTTCCCTTTTGGGTCTTTGCAGAAGTTCTGCAAGCTCCATTTTTCTCTTTTGGGCATTTGCAGAAGTTCTGCAAGCTCCATTTTTCTCTTTTGGGCGTTTGCAGAAGTCCTGCAAGCTCCATTTTTCTCTTTTGGGCATTTGCAGGAGTTCTGCAAGCTCCATTTTCTCCTTTTGGGCATTTGCAGAAGTCCTGCAAGCTCCATTTTTCCCTTTGGGGTCTTTGCAGGAATGCTGCAAACGTTTTCGGAAGCCTAACGAGAGGCTTTACACCACCGTCAGCAGCGCGTAGGAATACGAGAAGCGGGCGCTCTCGGGCACCATCAGCAGGATGCGTTGCCCGGGCCGCAGTCGCCCCGTCTGGCGCAGCCCGTCGAGCATGGCGAAGGCCGAGACGGAGGCCACGTTGCCGATCTCGGGCAGGTTGACGTACCAGCGTTCGGCGGGGATGTCGTACCCCATACGCTCCAGCTCGGCCTCGATCTTCTTCTTGAAATACATCGACGAGAGGTGCGGCAGGAACCAGTCGACCGACGAAAGATCGAAGGCGCGCTTTTTCATTACCCGGCGGAGGAAGTCGCCGCCCAGCGTGATGATGTTGCGCTCCAGGATGCGCGTGTCCTGCTTCAGGGCGAAGAGCGATCGCGACAGCCATTCGGCCTCGGGGTGCTGCGCCCAACCGACGAGCTGCCCCTCGGCGTCCTTCTCCCCACCGGCATACATGCACGTCTCCACCCGATCGGCGTACGACGTGCCCTCGATCCATTCGATGCGGAAGGCCAGCCGACCGTCCGTCGGCGGTTCGTGCCCGAGCAACAGCGCCGCGCTGCCGTCCGACAGCATCCAGCGCAGGAACTCCTTCTCGAAGGCCAAGATCGGCTTCTCCATCAGCTGGTCGATCAGCTCCGCCTCCCGCTCGAAATAACGCGCCTGCATCCAGGCCGAGAGTCGCTCCGAAGCTACGCAGACGGCCCGCTGGGCGTCGCCCGTGCGCATCGAGAGCCAGGCGTACTTCAGTGCGTGCATGCCCGTGCAGCACGATCCGGCGAAGGAGACCACCTCCGCGCCGCCATCGCCACCGAGCGCGCCGTGCACCATCACGCCGTGCGAGGGCATGAGCTGTTCGGGCGAGGCGGTGCCGCAGGCCAGCAGGTCGATGTCCGAGGGTGTCATCGCGGCCTCCGCGAGCAGATGCCGCACGGCCAGCGCGGCCATCTCTACGTTCGTGTGCGTCACGTGGCCGCTCTTGTCTAATGCGTAATAGCGGCTGCGGATGCCGTTCTTCTCTAAAACCAATCGCTTGGCGATGGACGATTTCGGATTAACGAGTCCGATATAATCCTCCATCTCTTCGTTGCGCACCGGAGCGTTGGGGAAGAAGGTGGAGAGGTGGGTGATATAGATGTATTCCATTGTTGGGGATGTTTAGGCGTTTAGCTGTTTAGGCGTTTGTTTATCTGTTTAGGTGTTTATCTGTTGGAATTGTTTAGGCGTTATCATCGACTCAACAAGTGAGCAACCCAACGTCTCAACAAACAACTCATCAACTCAACATCAAGCATACTTCTCGGCGGGCCTTCTTTAACGCGGCGCGACGCAGTGGGTAGGTGAGTCCATAAAACAGTAGGCCGAAGGGGGAGACGGCGTATAATACGAAGAAGAGGTAGGCCTTGAAGAGCCGCAGCCGTCCCTGCCGATGGGGATCGCCCGCGCCGCCCCGACGCCGTACGAAGTGCGCCCAACGGCCCCACATGCGGTAGCCGTTGCGCTCAATAAAGTAGAGCTGGGGAATGAAGGTGACGGCGCCCTCGCGCATGAGTCGCTCCTGAAGCTGCTCCCACTGCCCGTCGTAGAGCGTGCGGAGGATGATGAGGCCGAAGCGATCGGCGTCGGCTACGTCGCGCTGCGAGACACCCGCGGCGGGCAAGAGGCGAGTGGCTTCCTTGCGTCCGTAGAACAGCCAGCGGATGATGGTCAGCACGCTGACGAGGTTCGGCGCCTTGTCGTGCAGCTCGATGAAGCCGACGTAGCGGGCGCCGATCTCGCGCAGGTAACGACGCGTTTCGTGTTGCGTCATGACCCACATGTTGCGGCAACCGTTGACAAAGACGACGGGTCGGCCGTGGAGGTAGGCGCGCACCTCGGGCGACTGGAAGAAGGCGTGCAGCGGCGTGGAGAGCGAGAGGTACCAGCTCTGACCGACCACAATGACGAGGTCGGCTTCGGCCACCGCACCGCTCAGATCCACCGGCTCGATGGCGCAGGCAATGCCGAGGCGAGACTCGGGAAAGACTTGAAAGAAGGCCTCCGACGACCACGGAAAGGGGTAGGCCGTCACGGGGCGAATCTCCCGCTTGACGACCCGACAGCCGGCCGCCTCCAGCGGCGTACAGAGGCTCCGAGCGATGGCGAGTGCCTGCCCGGTCTGGGTGTAATAAAAGACTGCGACGGTGAGTGTGTGTGCCATTCTGTGGGTCTCCGTCGGTCAGCTGGCTTTGATGTTGCGGACTACGTCGCGGCCGAACGACTTGTTGGCCAACGCGCGATTGCGGGGGCGGAAGGTGCCGTCCTCCATCTCGCGCATGACGACTTGCGTGAAGAGGCGGAACATCTTCTGCTCCTGACTCTCGTCGTGATAGAACGTGTCCCAGGCGTATTCGTAAAGCTCTTGGAGCCGTTCGGCGGACATCTGTTTGGGGTGGAAGACCACCTGCCCGGCGTTGTAGTGATCCCAATCGAAGTCGAAGATGCGCCCCTGACGGAGGTAGTCGTCGTAGCCCTTGGTGTGGGGGAAGGGCGTCATGACGGTGAACTCGGCCAGGTCGAGGTCGATCTCGAGGAGGAAGTCGATGAGGCGCTTGATGTCGTCTTCGGACTGGTTGTCGAGGCCCAGCAGGATGGTGCCCTCGACGCCGATGCCGTGGTCGTGGTAACGCTTGACGCGCTCGCGGATGTAGTTCGAAGTGTCGTAGACGGCCTGATAGACGTACCAGGCGCCGGCCTGTGCGGCCAGGTCGAGCACCTTCGGATCGTCCTCGATGGTGTGGCTGATCCACTTCTTTTTGAAGGGGATCATCTCGCGAAAGAGATCCATCTCCCACTGCTTGTTTTGGGCCAGTGAGTTGTCGACGATGAAGAGGCGGTTGTTGTCGATCGAGGCCAGGTCTTCGATCACCTTATCCATCGGCCGGGGGCGGAAGATGCGCCCGCCGAGGTAGGTCACGGCGCAGGGATAGCAGCTGAAGCGGCAGCCGCGCGAGGCGTGAAAGAGGTCGACCATCTGCACGCCTTTATGGTTGTAGAGGTGGCGCTTGTAGAGGTCGCGGCGGGCGGGGCCGACGTCCTCGATGGCCGGCTGGCGGGTCATGTAGTTGTAGACGCGCTTGAGTGCGCCGTGGCGGAAGTCGTCGATGACTTCCTGCATGCGTCCCTCGGATTCGCCGAGGAAGACGGCGTCGGCATGCTCCATCGTCTCTTCGGCGTGCAGCATGGTCGAGATGCCCCCGAAGAGCACCTTTTTGCCGCGCCGGCGGTATTCGTCCGCGATGGCCCAGCCGCGTTTGACCTGCGTGCTGAGCATCATCGATATGGCTACGAGGTCGCACTCCTCGTCGTAGTCGAGCGCTTCGACATTCTCGTCCGTGAACGACACCTCGACGTCCTCGGGCAAGGTGGCCGCAAACACGACCGGCCCGTGTGGGGGCAGGTTGAATGTGGTTTGGCCCTTTAGTTTCTTCCATTTCGGATAGATCAATTTCAGCTTCATCTCTGACTGTATTTACTGTGAAAAGCGCGCAAATGTAACCGTCTGCGGGCGTCTACGGACGCCAGCGAAGTTTGCCGGGGCGTCTGCGGGCGTCTGCGAATTTGGCCGGGGCGTCTGCGGACGCCTGCGAATTTGGCCGGGTACATGAATGGCGTGTACCCGGGTAGGGGCGCAAAAGCATACGCCCCATTGCGTGCCTCGTCGCAGTGTGCGAAACGATCATGCAACACCTGCGCAGCGTCGCCGCAGTGTGCGAAATGACCATGCAACACCTGCGCAGCGTCGCCGCAGTGTGTGAAACGACTATGCAACACCTGCGCAGCGTCGCCGCAGTGTGTGAAACGACCATGCAACACCTGCACAACCCCGTCGCAGTGTGTGAAACGACCACGCAACACCTGCACAGCCTTTTCATAGTGTATGAAATGATCACGCAAGGCTTGCATGGCCTTTTCACAGTGTGCGCCCGCCCTTTTTCCTGCCCCCCCGGCCGTAGGGGGGGGCGTATGCGATACGCCCCTACATGTACCCGGCCAAACTTCGCTGCCCCCGCAGGGGCCGCCCCTACCACGGAGACAATCATTCATCCCTGCGGGATGTCTGGGGGGCGAATGCAATTCGCCCCTACATGTATCCGGCAAACTTCCCTGCCCCGGCAGGGGCCGCCCCTACATGTACCCGGCAAACTTCGCCGGCGTCCGCAGACGCCCTCCCCCCCCCCCAATTATTAGGGATTGTGAATGCGTAGCGCCCCAGCCTACCTTTGCGACCCTATTTTTAACGTGAATAGCATGATGACAACAAGAAGAACCTTCTTATGGATATGGATAGCCTGTTTCGCTGCCCTCGCTTGGGGACAGATGGAGGCGCAGACGGCACGCATCACGGGCGTCGTGATCGATGTCGCTAACGAGGAGCCACTCATCGGCGCCAGCGCCTATATCGAGCAGCTCAAGCGCGGCGAAGTGGCCGGGCGCAACGGCGATTTTACCCTCGACGGCCTTCGCGCGGGCAGCTATACGGTACGCTTCGATTATATGGGCTATGAGAGCCGCACCGAACAGATCACCCTGCGTGAGGGTGAGACGCGGCGGCTGAAAGTGCGCCTCAAGGGCGAGTCCAAGTCGCTCAGCGAAGTGATCGTCACGGCCAAGAGTGAGGCCCGCCAGCTGCGCGAACAGGCAATGCCCGTCACCGTCCTTTCGGCCGATCAGCTGGCCGGTTCGGTGAGCGATGTGAGCGACATTCTGAGCAAGACGATGGGCGTCACCCTTCGCTCGCAGGGCGGCGTGGGCAGCGTCTCACGCCTTTCCGTGCGTGGCCTCGAGGGTAAACGCATTGGCTTCTTTATCGACGAATCGCCCATGAACGATCACTCCGATTTTATCGATATCAACGACATCCCCGTCAGTATGATCGAGCGGATCGAGATCTACAAGGGCGTCGTCCCGGCCAAGTTTGGCGGTTCGGCGATGGGCGGCGCCATCAACATCGTGCTCAAGGAATACCCGCCGCGCTACCTCGACCTCTCCTATGCCATTGAATCCTTCAACACCCACAAAGCCACAGCCGTCGTCAAGCGTAACCTGGCCAACGCAGGCCTCGAGATCGGCGGAGGTGGCTTCTACACCTATTCGGACAATGACTACACGATGGAGTCGCCCTACCAGAAGGGGCTGCTCATCAAGCGCGATCACGACCGCTTTAGCTCCGCCGCTGGTGCCATCGGCATCAAGGCGCGCAAGTGGTACTTCGACGAGCTGAAGATCAACTTCGAGGGCCTCATCAATAGCAAGCAGATACAGGGCGTCTATTACAACATTCAGCATGCCCACAGCCGATCGAAGGTCGGGGTGATGGAGCTGGAGTTGAAGAAGAAAAACTTCCTTGTCGAAGGGCTCGACCTCGACTTCAAGGGCGCCTCCGCCTTCTCGCGATACCATTTCATCGACACCGCCATGCACCGCTACGATTGGGACATGAAGCCCTACATCCCTGTCCATCCACTGGGCGGCGAGATCGGCGCGGCGCCCTCCAACAGCACCCTCGATAAGTTTCACGTCGGCACGAAGCTCAACCTGAACTACATCCTCTCGGCCCGGAACGCCATCAACCTGAACCTGCTCCAGCAATACGCCAATGGACATCCCAAGGACACCCTCCGAGACCGTGCGATGGGTTACAAGATGAACTACGATAGCCGCATGAATAGCCTCGTCGTCGGCCTGAGTTACGACTACAAGTCGAACAACGACCGCCTGCTCAACTCCCTCACCGGTAAGTACTACTTCTACTCCATGAAGACCATCCTTCGCGAAGTCTATGGGGGGCACGACGAGATACCTATCCACCTCGAAAAGCATTATTGGGGCATCAGCGATGCCTTGCGTTACCGCTTTATGCCTGAATGGATGGGCAAGTTCTCCGTGGCTTACGAGGTGCGCACCCCGACCGAAAACGAGCTGATCGGCGACGGTTACCTCCTCTCCCCGTCGGGCGACCTCCGGCCCGAGCGCGGCGTCAACGTCAATCTCGGTACGCTTTGGGATCGGCGCATACCGAACGGCATCTTCCAGTTAGAGGTCAACCTCTTCGGCAATTACCTCCGCGACATGATCCGCCAAACGCAGAACTATACGCAGACGCGCTACGAGAACTTCGGCGAAATGCGCACCCTCGGCGTCGAGGCTGAGGTAAAGGCCGACGTCTTGCCCTGGTTGTACGGCTATGCCAACGTCACCTTCCAAGACCTCCGCGACGTCCGCGAATACGAGCCCGACAGCAAGGCCCCCAACCCCACCCGGCATCTGCGCATGCCCAACATCCCCTACTTCTTAGCCAACGCCGGATTAGAGTATCACCGCGAAAACCTCTTTGGCACGAAGCGCACCAACACGCGGCTCTTTGCCGACGCCTCCTTCGTGGAGGAATACTTCTACGACTTTGAGCAGAGCATCCACCAAGAGCGCCGCATCCCGCGCTCCATGCGCCTCGACCTTGGGCTGGAATACAGCCTCATGGATGGCCGCATCATCCTCTCCGGTAAGGTGGGCAACGCCACCGGCGCCAAGCTCTTCAGCGAGTTCAACTATCCGCAGCCCGGGCGAACCTATTCTCTCCGCCTGCGCTACGTACTCAAGTAAAACCTAATTCATATGTATAACAAGATGAAAACAACGAATGTATTCCGAATGGCAGGCCTAGCTGTGCTTGCCGCAATGACCCTGACTTGGACAGGGTGCAAAGAAGACACGCCTACCCCCACACCCAATCCGAACCCGCCGACGCCTGGTGGTGTGAAGGGCGACGTGGCCGTCGTCTCCATGCTCACTAACCCCGACGGACAGTCTGGCACCGCTTGGATGCAACTTGTCGACGGCATCACGCCGCGAACGATCGACAACTCCAAGGCGCGCCAGATCGGCTTCGGCATGCCCCCGATGGATGTGCTCGGTAACTACATCTTCACCATCCCGCAGTATGGCCAGTCGAACACTTTCATCAAGTGGGAATGCACCGCCGACGGCGCCCTCAACAAGGTGGCCGAATTAGAGCTGCCCGTCAACAGCGTCTCCACGCATGGTCGCATCTACTCCGCCGAAAAGGGCTTCCTCAGCACAATGGTGGGCAAGCTGCTCATCTTTAATCCCACCACGATGAAGCTCACGGGCGAGATCGACCTCAGCGCCTATGCCGACAAAGGCCTGTCTGTGCCGCAGTTCGGCTCCCTCTTCTTCGATGGCGAGACGATGTACGTCCCCCTCTGGCAGGTCAACGCCCAACGCATGCCCATCGGCGATCCGGGCATCGACCTCTTGCTCATCGACCTGAAGACGAACAAGGTGATCAAGCGCATCAAGGACTCTGCCTCGGGGCTCTCCAGCCTCGGCTATCCGTACGGTGTGCAGAAGAACGTCTTCAAGGACGAGCAGGGCGACGTCTACTATGTGGCCAGCGGCTCCTTCTCCACCGATCCGAAATACAAGACCGGCATCGTGCGCATCAAGAAGGGCGCGACCGAGATCGACCCCACCTATAACTGGGTGCTCAACGATCAGGCGATCGAGGGCGAGACGGGCAAGATGAGGTGGTTAGCCTGCGTCTATTATGCGGGCAATGGCAAGCTCTACGGCATGGCTGACATGCCCAACTATTGGGCCGACAAGACGAAGCCCAACTGGCTGCGCGACCGCTCGGTGATCTCCGTCGAGATCGACCTCCGCGCCAAGACGGTCAAGAAGTTGCCCATCCCCCACAGCTGCGCCTACTCCACACACGTCTCCACTTACAACGACCTGATTGTCTTCTCCGTTTGGGGCGACAAGGAGACGGGCTTCTACACCTACGACCCGAAGACGGGTAAGGTCAGCGACGGCGCCGTGATCAAAATGCCCGGCTTCCCCTTCTGGTTCTACCAGTTCAAGAGGATGATTTATTGATCCGGTCTCTACACATAGAGAAAGCCCCGATCCTTCTCACACCTTTGAGAATGGGTCGGGGCTTTGTCATAGGGTTGTTGGGGGCTTCGCCCTCTGTTGATTTGTTTAGGTGTTTGTTTACCTGAGTCGCTGTCAACTACGGGTACATCAACAGATAAACAAACCAACAACTAAACGGGGCTTCAGCCCCCAACAACCACCTCTATTCCTCCGGCAGCGTGATATCAGGATTGCCGTCGTCGGGTTTCTTCGGATCCTTCGGCTTCTCGTCCGGCTTCTTCGGCTGTTCCGGTTGCTTCGGATCGGGCGTAGGCTTGGGATCCTTGGGGTCTTTCGGCTGTTTCGGTTCCTTGGGTTGCTTCGGCTCTTTGGGTTCGCTGGGATCGTCCTTCGACTTCCGATTGGCCAACATTTGGCGCTGAGTGGTTTTGATGTCAGCCGTCACCTTGTTCATCCGGTCGACGAGCTGCTCGATCATCTTCTTATCCTCGTCAGCCGTGGCGTAGAGGTAGGCGGCTTGGATGTATTGGCAAACGACGTCGTAGGCTTCGTCAGCCACGGCACGCACCTCGCGGGCGCTGGGCAGCTTGGTGTCTGTGGAGCCGGTGCGGCGTGTCATGCGCAGCGTCTCGTAGGCTTCGTTGGCGGTATGGAGCTGAGCGAAGGTGGAGGTTAGCCCGACGGCGGTAATGTCGGCTGCCATGGTGGAGACGTCGTCCTCCAAGCCGCGGATGCGTGCACTCTCCATCTCGAACGGCAGGTTGCGCAGGCTGGTGTACGGCTTCAGCTTGGCGGAGAGACGCAGAGCAGCATCTCTTTTCGAGGCCTCGTTGGAAAATCGGTACCCACGGATGACATAGAAAATGTTCACCAACAGGTTGTCGCGCTCGTTGTCGAGGGCCAGCAGTTTAGCGGTGTGCTCGGAGGCAGTCGATTCCTGATCGAGCTGCGTCTCTGATTTGTTCGATGCCTCCCATGTGCTCATCACAGCGGCTGGGATCTTGAGCTTCGTCTGATCCACAGCCTTCACCAATCCATATTGCAGGAAGTGAAACTGGGAATGGAGAGAAAGATTGAATGACTGTCTGTTACCCCCTTCAAATTTCATGATCCGGGGTAGGTTCGCTTGTAATGTTTTCATCTGATTATATGTTGATATGAAGTAAAATCTACTTGAAGTCTCGAATGCTTACATCGTCCCGTCGCGGGACGAGACCAAAATAACCGTTGAGACGCCGTCCCGCGGCGGGATGAGATCAAAATGACCGTTGAGGCGCCGTCCCGCGGCGGGACGAGGTCAAAATGACCGTTGAGACGCTGTCCCGCGGCAGCGGCGGCGAAAGTAAGCCCTCGATGGGAAAGGGCAAGCGGGCGGGAGAGGGTTATGGCTTGGGCTGAAGCGGGATGATGAGGTAAAGCGTCGGAGCGGCGCCGTGATCGCTTACCTCTACGGCTGTCGGACGGTTGCGGATGGGGTCGAATGCGTTATACAGCTGTACCTGCTGCCGCTGCATCGGCTGACCGTTATACGTCACCTCATCGTAGTGCATGAAAAAGGCCATCGCACCGCCGACGGTGAAGCGCTCCACACGGTCGGGGCCGAAGAGCGACGGGATTTTTACGCTGATCTCGTACCGCTTCTTCTCCGCCTTCCTATCCGAATTCGAGTTGAAGGTTTCGGGTATGGAGAAGGCGATCCGGCCTTCTATGATCTCCGGCTTCTGCACGGCTCTCAGCACCGTGCCGCCCTCGTCTGTGATCGTTATTTCCACCCCTTGCACATCGTCGGGCAGGAGGTTGTGCCCCTCCGTGTCAATGTATTGCAGGTAGAAGGTGGGTACCCAAAAATCGCCCTCGTCTTTGTCGTTGCATCCGGCCAGCGTCAGGCCGCACAGGAGGGCTGCTGTAAGCATGAAAAGTCTCATTCTGTTCATTGATTGTGTCGAATTTATTGGTGTGTATTCCTGTGAAACGCCAGCAAATATAGGCGTGCGGGGGGAACGTTTCCCCCAAAGAGGGATAATCAAGCCCCTACATGGGGACAATCATTCATCCCTGCGGGATGTTTGGGGGGCGAATGCAATTCGCCCCTACACGGGTGCCGTGAAATGACCCTCGCCGCGGGCTCCAATCCTGTTTTTGGCCCGAAATGACCCTCGCCGCAGGCTTCAAATCGGTTTTTAGCCCAAAATGAGGGTCGCCGCGGGCTTCAATTCGATTTTTGGCCCAAAACGAGGGTCGCCGCGCACCTAAATTCTGTTTTTGGCGTGAAATGACCCTCGCCGCAGGCTTCAAACGCGTTTTTGGCCCAAACTGACCCTCGCCACAAGGCCCTGTAAGGCGCGGCGAGAGTAGATAGACTTCGATTATTCTCTGTTTTTCATTTGTGTTATTGTTTCTGGGGCACCCTCTCCGCCTTCGCGTAGCCTCCGCACCCTCGGAAAGGCGAGGCAGGCGTCGGTGGGTGCCTCTCTTTTTTGGGGTGCAGTGAGTGCGAGGTCACCGAGACTGGCGAAACAGAGTCGGGTGACTCGGAACCCCTGACGGAAG
>ERZ773014.1136-NODE-1136-length-17398-cov-7.501182_pt1 | contig 17398 bp, 15 predicted proteins | sample MGYA00580841_ERZ773014 | MGnify/ENA primary metagenome ERZ773014 (study PRJEB29015, sample SAMEA2737989) | human oral metagenome | biome: human oral; feature: human-associated habitat; material: dental | place: China | collected 2067 ...
AATCACCCGAAAGACATTGTAATAAAGCGTGCTGCGGAACTTTCGAAGGGCGAGACCCTCGAACTGATAGCCCCGTTCGTGCCGGCTCCGCTACTCGACATTTTACTTGGTCAGGGCTTTGCCGTCTCTATGTTGCCGCCTTCGACAGACGGTACTGTCAGAGCTTTTATCCAACAAAAATAGATTAAATATATTTGTGGTATTGTCTCCGAAAAATAGTTTTTGGGGACAATATTTTTTTCGGCGGTTAGGCTACAATACGGATTGTATGTAAAAGGCTTACGCTGATAATTTGTATTCTTTCGAGAATTATTTTTATCTTTGTAGAACTTTATTCTTTTATCAACCAAAAATTTATGAAAAAAGTTCTATGTGTCGGCGATAGTCTTACTTTCGGTAGTGTGGGGTATTCTTATGTGCGGTTTCTCGGTGGAGTAGAAGCCGTCAACAGAGGGCTTAACGGCGATTGTCTGCTCGGAATGGAGCGTCGGTTGAGGCGGATACTCTCGTCTCGACTTTATAAGGATATAGAACTAATCGTGTTTTGGGGTGGTACCAACGATATCTTTCTGCCTGCTTTGAAGGAGGTATCGTGCTTTTGGCGTATCAGTAATACGTTTCGTCCTAAATTGTTCGGATATCGTTATTGTGATACGGAAGAGGAGTTTCACGCAGTTTACGAGAGGATAATACGGTTAGTATTAGGTGAAAACAAGAAGCTGCTGTTGATGGGATTACCCAAGACGGAGCTCGGTAATGTTCGTGTAAATAGTACTTTGCAGGCAAGAAATAGGTTGATACGTGAGCTTGCCGAGAAGTATAGTTTGGAATTTATAGACGTATACAAGCTGCTCGACGAGATGAGATTCCCTGATGCGGACGCTGCTTATTCGTGGGGTAGTCTGAACCTGATGAGGATAATCGATACCTTGCTTATGACCGTATGCCCACCGACTAAAAGGCTGTTTGCTAAGATACGGCGTCTTAATCTGACTGTCGACGGCATACATCTGAGCCAAGTGAGTGCCAAAGAGATAGGCAGGGTAGTGGAGGCGTATATCTGCGGGCTGCCGTGAAAACAGTGTAGCGACGGAAGTCGCTCCGAATAGCTTACGACAGACAGATAAAAAAAGTACCTACCAAAGAATTGATAAGTGCTTGATTTTCGTGGGCGTTGACGGATTCGAACCGCCGACCCTCTGCTTGTAAGGCAGATGCTCTAAACCAGCTGAGCTAAACGCCCTCATTTTTTGAGGCGTTGCAAAAGTAAAGAGATTATTCGGACAACGCAAATTTTTTATTTGTTATTTTACAACTTTTAAGAACCACATCGCCATTCTGTGCCACAAAACTGTCAAAAGACAGGTGTTTGCATGGAAAAAGGGCACAGGGCGCATAGTCCTTTCGGTTTTATTTCGTAAATTTGCCCTAACGAAAAAGTACAGCATGGCATACGCAGACTATATTAAACAAATTGAAATCGATTCGCTCTGGAGTGGCACAAAGCACATTTTGTGGACTTTAGACCGAAAAGTGAATGTGTTGAGCGGCATCAACGGTGTGGGCAAGAGCACCATTCTCACCAAGATTATTCGCAGCTTGTCGCAGAATAGTGCCCATGCCTCTCATACACCCAAGGGAATAAAGCTTACTTTGATGCCGCAAACGGCCGACGAAATCCGCTTTGATGTGGTGCGTTCGTTCGACCGCCCGCTCATCAATGCCGACGTGATGGGCAAGTTAGACCTTAGCTTGGCCACCGAATTGGACTGGCAACTGTTTCAACTGCAACGCAAATATTTGGATTATCAGGTGAATGTGGGCAACCAAATGATTGCAGCTTTGCAAAGCGGAACGCCTGACGGAGCTGTCGAAGCGCAACGCTATGCCGCCCCGAAACAGCTGTTTCAAGACCTCATCGACCGCCTTTTTGCAGAAACAGGAAAGACCATTGTGCGCACAGAAAACGAGATACGCTTCAACCAAATGGGCGAAATGCTGCTGCCCTATCAACTCTCGAGTGGTGAAAAACAGATGCTGATGATTTTGCTCACCGTGTTGATGGAAAACCAACTCCCCTATGTGTTGCTCATGGATGAGCCCGAGGTGAGTCTGCACTTTGAATGGCAAAAGCAGCTCATCGACCTCATTCTGCAACTCAATCCCAACGTGCAGCTCATCATCACCACCCACAGTCCGGCCGTGATTATGAATGGCTGGATGGACCATGTGACCGAAGTGACCGACATCACTCTGCCCGATTAACCCCGCACCACAATGGCAAAACGACTTCAGCAACACATTTCTTCGGCCTATTTCGAAGCGGCCAACCAGCTCACCTCTAAGCAGGCGCGCCGCAAAGTGGTGGCCTATGTGGAGGGATATGAAGATATTTTCTTCTGGCGCAGTGTGCTCAGCGAGTTAGAAGACGAGGAACATTATTTTGAAGTGATGCTGCCTTCGCGCCAACACAAAATAGAACGTGGGAAGAAGGCTGCCATATCGCGCCTGCTCTCGGATGTGGGCGAAGACATGATTGCCTGTGTTGATGCCGATTACGACTATCTGTTGCAAGGCGTTTCCCAAGGTTCGCAACAGTTGTTGCACAACCCCTATGTGTTTCACACCTATGCTTATGCCATCGAAAACTTGCAATGCTATGCGCCTTCACTGCGCAATGTGGTGGTTTCGGTGGTGCTCAACGACCACAACATCTTTGATTTCGAAGCCTTCATGCAACGCTATTCCGAAATCATCTATCCCCTCTTTGTGTGGAACATTTGGTATTATCGCTCCACACATTACAGCAACTTCACCATGACGCAATTCAATCATGCCATTGAAATGGGCGAAGTCGACATCAATGCGCCTCAACATGCCCTGGCGAAATTGGCTAAGAAGGTGGGGCGCATGGTGCAAATGTTGCAGGCAAAGAATGAAGCGGCATGGGAGGAATATCATCAGGTGGCGGCCGATTTGAAGCGGCTGGGCGTCACACCTCGTAACACCTATTTATATATACATGGGCATCACTTGTTTGAAAACGTGGTGGTGCCGCTGCTCACCCGCGTGTGTAACAGGCTTTATCGGGAGCAAGAGCGCGCTATTCAGCGCCAGGCAAAGCACAATTTGCAATTACAGAGCGAGATGGCTGGCTATCAACACCGCGTGGGAAATGTGGAATTGGCACTGCGAAAGAATACCAACTTTCGCACAGCGCCCCAATATCAGCAAATCATTGAACAATTTAAAACAAAAGAACAAGGAATGGTTTGAAAATGAAACACCGACAGATTGCACTGAAAAAGCATTGCTTTTACCTTAAAATGTGGTGCAGATTGCAGGGCAATATGGCATACATTTCAAGCCTTTAAAATCGCTAAGCATAACAAAAACAGAAGAGAAAATGAAGAAAATAAAAACAGGACACCCCTTGTCGGAGCGTGAAAAGGCTTCGCTCACGGCCTATTTAAACGAAATAGGGAAAGAAGTTTTATTAGCCGATGAGGAGGAATGTGCCCTCGCACAACAGATTAAAGCGGGCGGAAAACAGGCCGAACGGGCGGCTAACAAATTGGTTTCGGCCAACCTACGCTTTGTGGTTGCCGTGGCAAAGCAATACACGGGTGAGGGAATGTCGATTGCCGACCTCATCAGCGAGGGCAACATGGCGTTGCTCAAAGCTGCCTATCATTTTGATGGTGCACGCGGATTGCGCTTCGTAGGCTATGCCGAACCCTTCGTTCGCAAGGCAATGGAACAGGCTTTAAATGTGCAAAGTGGCATCATCAGTCTGCCTAAAAATGAGAAAAATGCACAAGAGAAAGAAAATAGCCGCGCTTTCTCGGTAGATGCTCCTTTGCAAAATGGCAAACAAGTGAGCTTGGGCAGCACACTGACCGACGACAGTGTGGCGCGCCCCGACCAGCAAGTGTTAGCCGATTCGGTGAAAGAAGAGTTGCTGCAAGCCATGGAAATATTGAATGAACGCGAGCAACAAGTGGTGGCTTCTTTCTATGGCATCAACACACCCCACCTCACTTTTGCCGAGATTGGCATGCGCATGGGACTGAAACGCGAACGGGTGCGTCAGATTAGGAAGCAGGCCGTACGTAAGCTAAGCCGCCACACCAACTCCGAGATGTTGCGTGTTTACTTCGCATAACATGCTGCTATAGGCGGCAACGGCAAGGAACATGCGTTTGCAAATATGACATTTTGTCACGCCTTTGTGACAACAAAACACCACGTGCTCATTTTGGCACGTGGTTTGTTTATGAGAGCGTGTCTTCGAAAAACTTTCGGAGCATGAAACAAGAATAATAAAAAACAAAATAAATAAGAATTATGGGAAAGATTATTGGAATTGACTTAGGAACAACGAACAGTTGTGTTGCCGTTTTCGAAGGTAACGAACCCGTTGTGATTGCAAACAGTGAAGGGAAGCGAACCACACCTTCAGTTGTGGGATTCTTGAAGGATGGCGAGCGCAAAGTGGGCGATCCTGCAAAGCGTCAGGCCATCACAAACCCCAAAAATACAGTCTACTCTATCAAGCGTTTCATGGGTGAGACCTACGAACAGAGCCGCAAAGAGGCCGAGGCTATGCCTTATAACGTGGTTGATGATGCGGGCTATCCACGCGTAGAAATTGAAGGACGCAAATACACACCGCAAGAGATTTCGGCCATGATCTTGCAGAAAATGAAGAAAACGGCCGAGGACTATTTGGGACAAGAAGTGACAGATGCTGTGATTACCGTTCCGGCTTACTTCTCTGACTCACAACGTCAGGCTACGAAAGAGGCAGGACAAATCGCAGGTTTGAATGTACAACGCATTGTAAACGAACCTACAGCCGCAGCACTTGCATACGGTGTTGACAAGGCAAACAAAGATATGAAGATTGCCGTTTTCGACCTTGGTGGTGGTACATTTGATATCTCTATCTTGGAATTTGGCGGCGGTGTGTTTGAAGTTCTCTCAACCAATGGTGACACACACCTCGGTGGTGACGACTTCGATCAAGTGATTATCAAGTGGCTTGCCGACGGTTTCAAGGCCGACGAAGGTATCGATTTGACCAAGGATCCAATGGCTATGCAACGTTTGAAAGAGGCTGCTGAGAAGGCAAAGATTGAGCTATCGAGCTCGTCTTCGACCGAGATTAACTTGCCTTATATCTCGGCTGAGGGTGGCGTTCCAAAGCATTTGGTTAAGACTTTGACCCGTGCACAGTTCGAACAATTAGCACATGAGCTCATTCAAGCTTGTTTGGTTCCTTGCCAAAATGCTATTCGTGACGCACACTTGCAGACTTCAGACATCGACGAAGTGATTTTGGTTGGTGGTTCAAGCCGTATTCCTGCTGTGCAGACTTTGGTGAAGAACTACTTCGGAAAAGAGCCTTCTAAGGGTGTAAACCCCGATGAAGTGGTAGCTGTTGGTGCAGCCATTCAAGGCGCTATCTTAAACAAAGAGAGCGGTGTGGGCGACATTGTGTTGCTTGATGTAACGCCTCTGACGTTGGGTATTGAAACCATGGGCGGCGTAATGACCAAGCTCATCGAAGCCAACACCACTATTCCTTGTAAGAAGAGCGAGACATTCTCGACTGCTGTCGACAACCAAACGGCCGTGACCATCCACGTGTTGCAAGGTGAACGCCCCATGGCTGCCCAGAACAAGAGCATCGGACAATTCAACCTTGAGGGTATTGCACCAGCGCGTCGTGGCGTTCCTCAGATTGAAGTTACATTCGATATTGATGCCAATGGTATTCTGAATGTGAGCGCAAAGGATAAGGCTACGGGCAAGGAGCAGAAGATTCGCATCGAGGCTTCGAGTGGCTTGAGCCAGGAAGAAATCGACAGAATGAAGGCCGAAGCTGAACAGAATGCTGCAGCAGACAAGGCTGAACGTGAGAAAGTGGATAAGCTCAACCAAGCTGATTCATTAATCTTCACGACAGAAAACTTCTTGAAGGACAATGCCGACAAGGTGCCTGCCGACAAGAAAGCACCTATCGAAACAGCACTCCAGCAACTGAAAGATGCCCACAAGGCCGCTGATGTTGCCGCCATTGACACGGCAACTGCAGCCCTCAACGCTGCGGTTCAGGCTGCCAGTGCACAGATGTATCAAGGTGGTGCACAGCCCGGTGCTGATGCACAAGGTGCTCAAGGCGGTCAACAAGCACAGGATAACGGCAACAATGGCGCTGATGACATCCAAGATGCAGACTTTGAGGAAGTGAAATAAGCATAGAATCTGCACCTATTACAAGATAATTTAATCCCGGTAATCATAGGAAATTACCGGGATTTTTTTTTTCATCACCCTTCAGTACACAAAAAATATATGATATATTTATTACTCGTCATCCTTGTGAGCATAGCCACATGGGGCCTTTTTAGGTATCTTATCAAGCAATCTAAAAACCCAAAGGGATGGATAGGCAGGCTGATGATGCGACTTTGGAACAGTATTTACCTCCCGATGGTTGACTGGTCGCTCGCTCCTCTCATGGACAAAACTCCCCAAAATATTCTTGACGTAGGTGTGGGAAACGGAAAATCCACACAGCATCTGCACGGAGCTTTCCCGCAAAGCAATATCTATGGAATAGACATTTCGGCGACAGCTATTGCCGAAGCACAGAAACTCAACACTCCTTCAATCTCTTTTTCTGTCCGAAACATTGAGGAAACGGGCTTCTCCCCACAGCAATTCGACCTTATTTGCGCTTATCAAACGCATTTTCATTGGCAGAATCCCACACAGGCCTTTTCTGAACTACACCGTATATTATCAGATTGTGGCACACTCATCATTGCTTGTGAAACTGCAAAACTCAATTACTACCTACCTTTATGGAAAGACCTACAAACCTTAAAGGCCTATCTACATCCACTTGGATGGACATTATCAGACTTTAAGAAAAACAGAACATTCACAGCATTCTACCTCACCAAGTCGGCAATAGGAGCGTAAAAATAAAATCAGCATTTAGGATGTATTCCTATCTGTTGTAACTTACAAGAGATGTTTGTAGCCCTCCAGACATCTCTTGCATATTTGTGACAGATGTTTTGCGTCCATACAAAGTGACAAATGGCAAGATTACCAATCTTCCTACACTGTGCGGCGACCAGCCGGCAGCAGAACCAACGTTGGGATTCCGGGCATACTTGTAGAGAGTCTCGGCATCGCTTTCCTGCCACGGTCCTAAAATCAGGCGCTTTGTTTGTAGTTCCATTTTCTCAAATCTTATCTGAGGTTATAACTCTGTCTACAACTCCCTCTTCGATATGTTTGAAGTCATGCTGATGATGACCGTTTATGCAGGCTTCCCCGCGGCAATCAACGGCATGAACGCCTTGAAGGAAGTGCTTGCCGAAAGGAAGTAAAGACTTATTAAAAAGGAAGTAAATGCGCCGGTCGGGTATGCCGAAGCGGCATTGCAGGGCGGGCTCCCCTCCCTATCTTCTTATTTCTTATCGTTACGGTATTCGGCTAACAAGGTCATGTGTTCCATGGCTAAACGTCGAGCGTATTCTTTCCTGTCCGTACCCTCACGTACTATTTTCCATAACACGGCAGCTGCTTTAAGAGGTTGGGGAAATTGCCGGGACACTTCCTTATCGGCACAATTCGCTGCGATACCAATAGTATCGGTTAAATTCCTCGAACGTCTTTATCTCCCGGAATGGTGGGCGCCGTGCCGAACCGCCCTCGTTCGTTGTTTCTGTCTGTTTACTTTTCATACATACTCTTATTTTATAAAGCATATGCCGAACTTTGTTTAAAGACTTATAATCCATTTCTGCACTTCTTCAAGATCATAGTTGCCTTTTAGGGCAATACCTTCTTTTAGCAGGCAGTTGCTACACTCGTGTTGAAGGTCTTCTACCATATGTCCGAATCCTCCTCCTCCATGCGTACAGAAAGGGATTATTGTTTTTCCGGTCAGATCTACACTTCTCAAGAAAGAGCGTATAGGCGGCGCAAAGGTTTTTAGCCAGTTAGGTGAACCGATGAAGATGGTATCGTAGACTGCAACGCTATCGAAACAGTTAGATAAAGGAGGACAATATCCTCGTTCTATCTCCTGTCTGATTTCTTTCACCGCAGTATTGTAGGAAAAAGAATATGGCTTCTGCGGAATAAGTGCCAATAGCTCCCCATCGGTAATCAAGGCAATGTCTTCTGCCAGTGCCTTTGTTATTCCGGAGTATGAATAATAAGCGATTAAGGGAGGTGTATTCATTTCTATATTTATTTATAAGTTCTTCGATAGGTTGACTACGAAATGGTCTGATGCCTTATTTTCAGCAGCCCGAAGAAAGGCGTTATATCCTGAACGTCTGTAAGTTCCAGACCGGCATTCTTCAAAGTCGATTTTAAGTCCTTGACAGAATAGAACCAATATTCGGGTAGGGTATTCTCTTTCATATCCTGCCAAGTATAGATATGCTCTTCCTTCAGATACGGTTTAATATGATGTTCGTACACATCTGCCGGGGTAGTTCTCTCTAATAAATAACGGTAAACCTCATCGAACCTCTCGGGATACGCTTCGGGATCGAACAAGATAACCTCATCAGCCATTATCATTTCGCCGCCAACTTTCATTACCTGTGCCACGGCTTTGAACAACTTCGACCAATCGGCTCGATTTACCTGATGCAGAACCAAGGAAGAGATAATTAAATCGGCACTGTTCTTAGGCAGTTCTAAGTCTTGAATACATCCGTTCATAAAAGACACATGGGCTTCTTGTGCATAAACAGCTCTTGCCCGCGCAATATTTTCTTTGCTTATATCCACTCCGATAACAGACCGGAACCGGGGAACTAACGGCTGCAAGGATTTACCCCATCCGCATCCCAAATCCAATACCATATCTCCGGTCTTGATGCCTGCAAAATCGAATATACGGTCGCTCAACACCTGTGTAGATTCAAACGTGTCGCGCCCATCAGGACTTATAGTCCTGTCGACATACAGGGATAAAATATCTTCCCAATTCTTTTTCATCTTTATCTGGACTGTACGTTGTCAAATAAAAGTGCACAACTGCAAATGTAGTTATTTATGCTGTAATATCATTCTTTTATTCTCAGAAATTCTTTTGTTGATTGAATTTTGCTTTATTGTTTCTCTTATCCTTTTAATTTTCTCCCCTTGGCCTAAATATACATCTCTTGGTGTAAGATTATCCAACGATTCATGAAACCTCCTCTCATTATAGTATTTCACCCACCCATCAATAGCCTTTTCTAATTCTGAGGGGCAGAAATAATGATGTTTTGAAAAACGCCCGGAAGCAGGGTGGGTGTGCCTTGCTTTCCGGGCGCTGTTTCATCGGCAAAGGAGCGGTTAGAGCCGCTCGAGGATGTCGTTGCAAAGGGCAAACGACTTCATCATCATGCGCGGAACGTGGAACGGACCTTTGTAGAGGTTGCCTTTGGCGGGTTGCGCCACGGTGCCGTCGCGATGCAGATAGCCATACCATTCGGGATAATCCTTGTCGGGCAGGTGGGCATAGGTCCACTCGCTGATTTGCTGGTGGCGCTGCAAATATTTGTCATCGCCCGTGGCCAAATAGGCGTAGAGCGAAGCGATGATGGTTTCGCATTGCGGCCACCAGAACTTCATGTCTTGCGCATAGTCTTGCGACGGCAGGTTTTTGCAGTCGCGGAAGTTGATGATGCCGCCAAATTCCTGGTCCCATCCCCAGTCCCACGACCAATCGAAGATGGTGAGGGCGGTGTTTAAAAGTGGCTTGTCCCACTGGCGATGGCGCGCTTCTTCCATGAGGAACCAGCTGGTTTCGATGCAGTGTCCGGGATTGATGGTGCGTGTCATGTTGGTGTTGATGAATTCGCCGTTGGGACCAACACATTCTAAAAGCGCCTTAAACTCGGGGTGCATGAAATAGCGTTGCAGCTTGTCGATGGACTCGTTGATTTGCTTTTCCAATCGCTCGTCGTTGGACACCTGACGCAAAATGCTGCACACGTTGATGAGAATCATCACGATGGAGTGGCCTTGCAACTGCACACTGGGTTCGAATTTGGGCTGCAGAAAACCGGGTGTGTTGAGGAAACGCAGCGTGTCGGCAAACACTTCGATTGCCCGTTGGGCATAATGTTGGTCGCCCGAAGCGATTGAATATTCGGCCATGGCGATGGCAGCGAAGGTCTCACTGAACACGTAACGACGCTTACGCAGGGGTGTTCCGTCGGCCGTTACCGAGAAAAACATGTGGCGATCGGTGTCGAAACAGTGTTTTTCGATGAACTCAAGGGTTGACTTCGCAGCCTCGAGCCACTCGGGTTTGCGTTCGATGTGGTTGTAGGCATAGGCGCAGACGTAGGCAAAACGCCCTTGAAACCACACCGATTTGGTGGTGTCCATGAGCGATCCGTCGCGATTTACGCAGGTGTAGACGCCTCCGTTGACGCGGTCGAGCCCATGCTCCATCCAAAAGGGCATAATGTTTTCGGTGAGGTCGTGCTTGTAGCGGTCGGCCCACTGTTGCAAATAAGTTTTGGGATTGATATTCATGATCGTTGTATTTTAAAATTGATTACACTTGTTGAAAAAATCAATGGCATCGAGTTCGGCCTTCATACGCGCCTCTTCTTCATCGGTCATGTTTTGGAATGGCACGCGGTTGGGACCTAAATCAAAGCCCATGAGTTTCATGATGCGCTTGCCGCCGACGATGTTTCCGCGGTAGTGGCAGATGACGTTGATCACCTCTTGCGCAAAGTTCTGGTGTCTGCGTGCGGCTTCTACATCGCCATTTTTCCATGCATCGATGATGGCCACGAGCTCGCGACCGTTGTAATTGGTGGTGCCACCGATGCCTCCTTGTGCACCACCCTGTGCCAACGAGGGCAGAATGGTTTCGTCTTGGCCGTGGAGCATGTCGAACTTTCCGTTGGCATAGAGCCGACATTGGTTGTATTCGTAGAGGCTCTCGTAAGTGTATTTGATGCCGGCGAAATTGGGAATGCGCCCGTCAACGGCTTTCAGCAGGTCGAGCATAGGCAGAAAGGCACCGTTGAAGGCGGGGATATGATAATAATAGAACGGTAGGTTGGGTGCCGCAGCGGCAATCTGTTCGCAATATTTCACGAGCTCTTCAATGCGGCCAATGCGCGGGAAAGGAGGCGCCATGGCACCAATTCCCCATGCACCTATCTCGGCTGCATGGCGAGCCAGCGCAACGCTTTCGCGCAAACAACAACTGCCTACGTGCACAATCACTTTGAAACCTTTGGGTGCTTGCTTCACCCATTCTTCAGCCAAGGCCTTGCGTTCATCGGTGGTGAGCATATAACCCTCACCCGATGATCCATTGATAAACACTCCTTGCAGACCGTTTTTCTTTAACATTGCCCCGTAAGCCGCAATGGGTTCGAGGTTCACATCGCCATTCGCGCGGAACGGTGTGAACGGAGCATCAATCAGTCCAATAATCTTTTCCATTTTATGTTTATTTTAAAATTCTGTTCTTTTGTTATTCCATGTTGTCGGTTTTTGGCTTTAAGAACCATAATTGCGCTACGAGCGCCAAGGCTACGATGCCGCCTAAGAGGGCAAAGCCTGCGCCAAGCTGGTTGCCATCGGTCCATTTGCCAAACACTTGCGTCACGGCCGCGCCTGCAAAAACGCCTGTCATGTTCATGATGCCATAGGCCGTGGCGCGCTGTTTTGCCGAGATAAACTGGCAAAGGATGGGCATGTTGTTGGCATCGAACATGCCATAGCCCACGCCAAACAGCAAGCCGGCACCCACAATGGCCGACAGATGATGGCCGTAGCCCAAAAGAACCAATGCGGGAATGGTCATGCCCAAACCGATGGCACTGGTGTAAACGCGCCCCTTGAGATGGCGTTTCACCCACCAGTCCGATAGCGATCCGCCTAAGATAACGCCCAAAAACGATGAGGCGGCGATGGTGATGGTGGAGATGGGGCCGGCCTCTTCCATGGGAATGCCTAAGTTTTGTGCAAACAAAGTGGGTAGCCAGTTCTTCGTGGCCCATCCCGGAAGACTCGGAACGGCAAAGAAAAAGAGGATAACCCAGAACACCCAGTTGGACAATACCACGCCGAAACCACTCAACAGACTGGCTTTGGGCGCGGTCTTTTGTGCAGCAACATTGAGCGTTTGCCCATGCGAGGGCTTTTCGTGCAGCAGCATACCCAATACCAGTGCATAGACAATGCCGATGATGCCAAACCAATGGAATGCCGTTTTCCACGACAAGAGCGCAGCCACAACGGCGCCAAAGCCTCCTATGGCCTGCCCCATATAGATGCCGGTCATGTGGATTCCGATGGCCAGCGAGCGGCTTTTGCCTTCGTGCCAATCGGCTAAGAGCGACAAAGCCGAGGGAATATACAGGGCTTCACTGATGCCCATGATGCCGCGCAGATAATATAACTGGTTGAAACTCGTGGCATAACCCATGGCCAATGTCACGGCTGACCATACAAACAGGCTGCCCACAACGAGCCATTTGCGGTTCACTTTGTCGGCCACCATGCCTGCAAAAGGTGACACAAGACCATAAACCCACAGGAAAACGGCCATCAAAGCCCCAAAGGCCTCGGCTTGATTGAGTTCGTGAATGTCGGCCTTCATCGACGTTTGCATTGTCGAAAGCATCTGCCGATCCATGTAATTTAGCAACGCTACCACCCACAGCAACGCCACAACAACCCAAGGATAGTATTTTTTTTCGATGATTTTCATCATGATGTTAGTAGCTGAAAGTGAGACGATAAATATCGGGCGTGCGCACACCGGGTTTCAATTCGCCGCCGATGAGATAGACGTCATGGCCATGTTTCGCCAAAGAAGCCCCCGCACGTGCTGCAATTTGCTCCTTTCCTGCAATGTGCCATTTGCCTTTTTGATACACGCAAATATAGGGGTTGAAACGATACCATGCCACGGGATGCGTCATATAGCCCGGTTGGGGATGGTTCACAGCCTCCAAGAAGACATCTTTATTCACACCACCTATCGTTACAAAAGCATCGTCGGCGAGGCTGATAGCTGCGGCACCGCCTAAATAAATTTCCTCTCCCGCATCGTTTTTTGGGGGTAATAGCTCTTTTAAAGGGCGTGTTAAGCTTTGGCCGGCAATGTTGAGTGCTGTCAGTTCTGTGTCGGTTTTGGGCGTGCATCCTCCCCATTGACAAAACATTCCTTCGACGAAAGCGCTCACGGGCTGTCCCAATTTCTTTGTCGTGAGTGGGGGTAACACCTGCCATCCTGCCTCAAGATGTGCCAAATCGAGCGCAAAAACCTGTGCGCCGTTGCTTACAACGACGCGTTCCCCTGAGCGAGCGCCTGTGAAATTGTCCATCTTAGCCGGCAAATCGGGATAGCTTTTCAGCTGTGCTTGCCCGCCATTCAACGTAATTTCAACGACTGTAGCAAAACTTTCAGTTGCATTGTTGCCACCGATGCAGAGCAAACCCTCCTCTAAAGGAATGCTCACGCCATAGGCACAAGGGGCTGGAAGCTGACCAACACATTGCCAATGAAATTCGTTCTTATCGGTGATTTGTGTGGCATAGATGCCTTGATAAAAGCGTTTCTCTCCACCTTCTGCAGCGGGTTTGTCGGGAAAGTTACAGCCCCCTGCCATCAAAAGTATGTTGTCCACAGTGCCGGCAAAGCAAGCCGACACCCCTTTCTCTATGCCTGGTTCGGCAGAAGGGAACCCCATGATGTGCTCAATGTGCGATAGTTGGATGGATTGTGCATGCACATCCTTCCCTGATAGGAAATCAATCATGATGATATAAATAATTAGAATAACACGAATCGTTCTCATTGTTGGATTTTCTTTTCAAACGTACTGCACGGAAGTTGTGCTTCATTCACAAGATTGGCACGCGAAAAAGGTTGCCAGCCGTAGCGAACCATCGTGGGATGGGGCACTTCGGCACTATGCACCACCACACTTTCGCCATCGATTTCGGCTGTGGCAACATGGTAAACACCATCTTCTCCCGCCACTTCAAAGCCGGCGAGAGGATCGTTTTTGGCTTGTAAGCTCCGTGCATGTTCAAAGTAAAGATAAACTTGTCCATCTACTGCGCGAGCTTTGATACACGAAGGTCCTTCCGAAACGACAGTATGCTCATAGACATTGTGCAGTGCCTGAAGTGCCAATCGCTCGCCAACGGGCTGCTTATTGCGATAGTGCACATCTAACGAGTCGCCCACATCGCTCGTCACAACCATCCACGTTTGGGGCAGTAGTTTGGTTAGAAGGCGTTGCGAATTTCGAAATTCGGGCCACGAAGGGCGGTTTAAGCTCGATAGTTGCACCATCAGAAATGGCAATTTGGGTTGGTGGAAGAAGCGTCGCCAGCTCTTTTCCAACAGTCGGAAGAGGCGTGCATGCAGTTCGATGTTGTGGGCGTTCGACTCGCCTTGATACCATGCCACGCCCTTAATGGCATAGCCTTTCAGTGGCAACATGCCTGCTTCAAACATGTAGCAAGGTTCATAGGGGTGGCGTTGAGTGCCGGTTTTCTCGGCAAGGGTAATGTTTTCGAGTGCGCGTTTGCGAGCCCATGGCTGTCCGAAATTGCCATGATACCAGTCGTAAAGGATGGAAGGAAACTGCCATTCCAAGGTGTGGCGGTCAATCCACGACTCGGTTGTAGTGCCACCAACGGCATTACAAATGATGCCCACAGGCACTTTGAGGCTGTCGGCCAAGGCTTTTCCGAAGTGATAGGCCACGGCAGAGAAGGAAGCTACAGCCGCTTTACTGGCTACTTGCCAACCTTTTGTGTCTAATAAAGCCAATCGGTTTACACTGTCGAGTACGGCTTTTGGCCATTTTTCGGCGTTTGTGGGGAAACGGGTCGGCATGTTGTAAAGGTGGAGTAGGCGGTGTTGGTCGGCATGAGCTAAGTCTTCTGTCGCCGTCGTTGTTGCCTTTACCGGAAATTCCATATTGGATTGTCCCGAGCAGAGCCACACCTCCCCTATATATATAAGGTGTAAATCGCGACGTTCTCCTTTTGTTCTGATTTGAGCTTCATAGGGTCCGCCGGCTTCCATGGCAGGAAAGGTCGCTTTCCAGTGCCCGTTAGCTGCTGCGGTGCACGTCTGTTGCTGTCCATTGAATGCCACTTTCACTTGTGTTCCCACATTGGCCGTCCCCCGAAACACGATGGGTTGCCGGCGTTGCATCACCATCCCGTCACTATAAATGGGTGCAAGTTTCAGTCCACCATTGTTTCCTGTGAGTGCAGCGTAGATGGTTTTTGCCATGATGGCAGCACCTTCGGCATTTGGGTGAAGTGCATCGGCAAATAAATCAGGACGTGAGTAGAGCGGTGTGTGCAAATCAATGAGCCCCGTTTGATTGGCTTCGGCAATGCGACGAATGTGTTTTTGAATAGCCGCATGCCAGTCGCGTGTGCCACTTTCGAAGCGTGGGTGGGGATGAAAGATGGGCGTCAGGAGACAAATCCATATCTTCACTTTGGGGTTTGCCTGGCGAAAGCTGTTAATAAGTTGCTGATAATCGCGGTCGAAATGGCTGTTGTAGTTGGGCCAGTTACGTGGGTCGGTGTCGTTGAGTCCTAAATGAATGACGACAAGGTCGGCCTTAAACGTCAACGCTGCTTGGTATTCGGGTTGTTGAATGTAGGGGCGATGGCCTTCGCTGAGCAGCGTTGTGCCCGAGTGTCCGAAGTTTTTCACCTCGTAGTGTGCGCCCAAAAGCTGTTGCAGCACGTAGGGGTAGCAGGTTGTTTCGCGGTTGGTGAGGCCATAGCCAAAGGTTACACTGTTGCCCACGCAAGCCACTTTAATCGGTTTTTTTGCAGTGCCAAAGAGAGCGATGAGCAGTAAGCCGCACACCATTAAATATCTTCTTATCTTTTGTTTCATTTGTCTTAGCTGCCTTTGTTTAATAGATTTAGCGCTGAGTTTCATTGCACAAATATACAACAAATATGAAACATACCCAAATATCAGTGCTACTTTTCCCGTTTTTTAACCCGGAAATGGTTTGTTATTCTTGAAACTAATCGTGTTAGTAGTAACGAATAAGCTTTATCAGCTGTACTTACAGCAACTATTTTTTTATGAAAATATTCCGAGATTTATTGTTTTAACAGTGATAAATGCGTATATTTGCATCTGATAAAAATGCGGATAACCGCAAAAATATTAAATAGAATGGAGATAAAACGAGATTTATTGTTGCAAAGATTGATGAGTTTGAGACATAACGGAATGATTAAAGTCATTACGGGGATGAGAAGATGTGGCAAATCATATCTCCTCTTTAAATTGTTTTATGATGCGATAAAAGCTGAAGGTGTGGATGATGAACACATTATTAAAATAAATTTGGAGGATCGTAGAAATAAGACCTTAAGAGATCCCGATAAATTATTGGAATATATTGACGGCAAGTTGAAAGACAATCAGATGCACTATGTGTTACTTGATGAGGTTCAACTTGTAGAAGAGTTTGAGGATGTGCTCAATTCTTATTTACAGATGGACAATGTGGATGTGTATGTTACAGGATCAAATGCACGTTTTCTTTCAAAAGATATTATTACAGCGTTCCGCGGAAGGGGATTGGAAGTTCGGGTGCACCCACTTTCATTCCGAGAGATACGGGGCGCAAGGCCCGATGAATCCATGGAACAACTTTGGATAGAATATATGACTTATGGTGGACTACCGCAAGTACAGACCATGACTTCTGCTCAAGAACGGGTAGATTATCTCAAAGGTTTATTCACACATACTTATCTCAAAGATATCAAGGAACGGCATCATATTAAATGGGATGACGATCTTGAGGAATTAATCCGTATTTTAGCATCAACTATAGGCGGATTGACCAATCCGAGAAAGCTGGCAGATACTTTTCAAACGGTGAAGAAAAGTGCTCTCAGCCAAAGCACAATTAAAGAGTATATTGATTTTTTGCAAGATGCTTTTATTATTGAACGGGCATTGCGTTATGATATAAAAGGGAAGCGATATATTGATACACCATCTAAATACTATTTTGAAGATTTAGGATTGAGAAACGCATTACTTAATTTTCGACAGGTGGAAAGGACGCATTTGATGGAGAATGCCATTTATAATGAATTGTGCGCTCGAGGAATGTCTGTGGATGTGGGCGAGGTTATTTGGCATACAAAGGACGAACAAGGGAAGAATATAAGGAAAACGCTTGAGGTAGATTTTGTTTGTAACCATGGTTATAAGAAATACTACATACAATCGGCCTTCAGCATTCCTAATGATGTAAAGCGCGATCAAGAATTACAGTCACTGAGAAGGATTGGTGATTCTTTTCAAAAGATAGTG
>ERZ773014.1137-NODE-1137-length-17366-cov-2.908671_pt1 | contig 17366 bp, 16 predicted proteins | sample MGYA00580841_ERZ773014 | MGnify/ENA primary metagenome ERZ773014 (study PRJEB29015, sample SAMEA2737989) | human oral metagenome | biome: human oral; feature: human-associated habitat; material: dental | place: China | collected 2067 ...
CAAACGCAGACCCGCTGCTTCGCGGATTTGACGACAGCTTTCCGATTCCGCAGTCGCGTTATACGACAATCAGAGCTGAAGACGTCGCATCGTGCAAAGCGCTCACAGCCCTCGCTTCGTCGGAAGAAGCGGGAACGACGCTTATCAAATCGAAAGACAACCGCGAAATCTTTATGACGGGTCACCTCGAATACGATACCGCAACGCTTGCCGAAGAATACATCCGCGATAAAAAAAAGAAGCTTCCGATTGCGATCCCCGAGCACTATTTTCCGCTCGACGATCCTGAAAAAAAGCCGAGCTCGACGTGGAGAAGTACGGCGCACTTGTTTTATTCGAACTGGCTTAACTATTACGTCTATCAGGAAACGCCGTTCAATTTCGTATAATCGACGATAAGACGAATGCGATAATCGAAGCGAGGCGATAAACGATGCGCGCGATAAAACACGAAAAAAAGAGTTTTCACGACGCGATGCTCCGTATTGTCGCCGTTTCGTCTCTTCTGCCCCTTTTATCGGCTGCGGTCGCGTTTTGTATCTTCGCATACATTTATTTCAACGCGGGTATCCTTGCGGAAAACAAAGGCGACAACGAAGCGGTTGCGCACGAATTGCGCTCGATCTTTCAAACCTATGCGCAGGAATTGAATTCGCCGGCTTTCGACTTTGAAGCAAAACTGCCGCCGAGCGGAAACGGCAACAGTTTTTTAACGCTCGAAATTCAATTTATGAACCGGCAGGGACATTCGGCCGATTTTTATCTCTTCGATGACGCATCTCGCCTCATCCTTTCTTCCACATCGATACCCATCGCTTTTATGCCGCCCGCTGTCGGACGGAACTGGGGCGTATACAAGCGGATGACGGATCGGCCGGGTACCGTTCAATGCGCATTTTTCCGCGGCAATTTCCTCATCGGAAAAAAGCTCGCCGAAAGCTATGCCGTATTTGTCATTCCCGCATTTTACTTTACAAACCACACGCTCGAGCGCGTTTCAAATATCGCCGTTGCAAACCGTTACGGCGAAATCGCGCTCGCATCGACGGCGATGTTTACCGGCAATTTTAACCGTATCGATCCGCAGGCTGCAAAGGCATCGTCATTTTTTTCATTTCAAAACAACCGCTATTTTAAAACGGAGCGTCGCATCCGACTTGCAGATGAAGCGCTTATCGTCTACGCCTTTTCCGCCGTCCGGCGAGCTTTTGCAATGCTCGTCGTAGGCGGTTCGACACTGCTGTGCGTCATCGCGCTTTCGGGCATCATCACCTATGCCGCCGTCGCGCGCTCGGTCACCAAACGGACGGAGTCGATCGATAAAATAAGGGCGTGCTTCGACGAAGTGCAAAAAGGCAATTTAACAAAACGGATGACACTCGAAACTCACGACGAATTCGGCGTCATTGCGGATTCGTACAATACGATGATCCAAAGTATCGACGATCTGCTCAAAAAAAACCGGGAGATAAACGAAGAGACGACGAGAGCGCAAATCAAACAGCTCGAAAGTCAATTCAATCCGCACTTTTTGTCGAATACGCTGCAGGTTATCAAATATATGGTAACGCTCGAGCCGGATGCGGTCCCTACGATCATCGACCATCTGTCAAAGCTGCTTCGCTACAGCATAAACGCTTCGGACGCACACTGTACGCTTTCGGAAGATTTGGAATATACGAAAAACTACATCGCGATCCAGCGCTTTCGTTTTACCGATACGCTCGACTGCAAAATCGATGTTTCGAAAGCGGCGCAAAACTGCATCGTGCCGAAACTGCTCGTGCAGCCGCTCATCGAAAACGCGATCCAATACGGCTTATCGGGCGCTTCGGAAAAACGAAAATTATTAATTATCATACGCGCGCATATCGAAAACGAAAAACTCGTCATCACCGTTACGGATGATGGCTGCGGCATGGACGACGAAAAAGTTTCGGAACTACACGAGCTGCTTTCCGAACGCACGCGGACGACGAATCACTTCGGCCTGTACAATATCGCAAAACGCATACGCTTGCTCTACGGAGAAAAATCGGATATGATTATTAAAAGCGGCTTGCATCGCGGAACTTCAATAACGATATTTTTTCCTGCAGTATTTTAATTATGTATAAAGTGCTTATCGCAGAAGATGAAGAATTGATCCGCCGCGGACTGGTCTACACGATAGATTGGCTTTCGCTCGGCTGTACCGTCGCAGGCGAAGCGGCCGACGGAGCCGAAGGCTTGCACAAAATCAAAGAAACGCACCCCGACATCGTCATCGCGGATATCCGTATGCCGGGCATGAGCGGCCTCGAAATGATTCAAAAAGCAAAAGAATGCGGCGAACGGTTTTACGCGATCATCCTGTCGAGCTACAGCGAATTCGATTACGCGAGGCAGGCGATTCTCCTCGACGTCGGAGAATATTTAGTCAAACCGATCGTCGACGACGAACTTGAAGAAGCGATCCGAAGAGCGAAAGATAAAATCGGCGCATCGGCACAAACCGGCGTCGACGGAACGGAAAAGACGAATGCCGAACAAAGCAATCGCGCGCTCGGGTTTTTCACCGGCAGCATACAATTCTTTAATCAGTTCAGGATGTCCTATCTTTTTTAGTTCGCGCTCGATGCCGGCCCGCTCTTCGGGTTTATACCAAAAGAAAAAGCGGCGTTGCGCGTTTTTATCCTGTGGCGTTTTAGCACTAAAAACAGGCTCAAGCGTGTAAGGGTCATAGCCGGTATACCACGTTTCGGTACTCACCGTCATCGGCGTAGGCGTAAAATCCTGAATCTGCTCTAAGTGAAAGTCCAGCTTTTTCGTTTTTACAGCAAGTTGGGCCATATCTTCTTCTTTGCAACCGGGATGACTACTGATGAAATAAGGAATAATTTGCTGACGCAGGTTTTCGTCGCGATTAATCTTGTCGAATACTTTTTTAAACGCTTCAAACTGCTCAAAAGAGGGCTTGCGCATCAGTTTGAGCACGTCGTCGCTGGTATGTTCGGGCGCCACTTTCAGTCGTCCGCCCACATGATGTCGTATCAGCTCTTTGGTATACTCTTTCGCCGCCCGGTTTACGCTTTCGTCTTTACTCCTGTGCAACAACAAATCGTATCGCACTCCACTTCCGATAAAGCTCTTTTTGATGCCGGGCAGAGCGTCGACTGCTCGATAAACATCGAGCAATTTCGAGTGATCGGTATTGAGATTGGGGCATATTTCAGGGTTGATACACGACGGACGCTTGCACCGTTCGCAGGCTTTAAGGTTACGCCCTGCCATCCCGTACATATTCGCCGACGGTCCGCCCAAATCCGAAAGATACCCTTTGAAGTCGGGCATTTCGGTTACTCGTTTCACCTCTTTTAAGATACTCTCTTTCGACCTACACGCAACAAACTTGCCCTGGTGTGCCGAAATAGTGCAAAACGAGCATCCGCCAAAGCATCCCTGATGCATGTTCACCGAGAATTTTATCATCTCGTAGGCCGGAATTCGCTTGTTTTTGTACTTCGGATGTGGCAGTCGGGTGTACGGCAGGTCGAATGTTGCATCAAGTTCTTCGGTGGTAAGCACAGGATAAGGCGGATTTACCACCACGTATTGACTACCTACAAGTTGCAGCAAGCGTTGCGCATGAATTTTGTTCGCCTCTTCTTCAATATGCCTGAAGTTCTCTGCCTGGGCCTTTTTGTTTTTCAAACACTCCTCATGACTATGTAAAACGATGTCGTTTTTCTCGGAAATTCCATTGGGCACATCGTGCTTATCGACCAGAAAAACAGTCTGCGGAATGTCGTGAATATCGCTTATCGCTCGCCCGTTTTCTATCTCTTGACACAGCCGGATAATTGATTTCTCGCCCATTCCGTAAAGAATCATATCGGCTCCCGAGTCGCAAAGAATGCACTTACGCACCTTATCCTGCCAATAATCATAGTGTGTAAGTCGCCGCATCGACGCCTCTATGCCGCCCAGAACAACCGGAACATCGGGAAAAAGTTGTTTTAAAATCTGTGTGTAAACCACCGTCGGATAATCAGGACGGCAGTCATGACGCCCATCGGGACTATAAGCATCCTCCGAACGAAGTCGTTTATTGGCGGTATATTTATTCACCATCGAGTCCATACAACCTGGCGATACACCGAAAAACAGGCGCGGTCGGCCCAGCTTTTTAAAGTCGCGATAGTCTCCATGCCAGTCGGGCTGAGGTACAACAGCCACCTTATAGCCCGCCGCCTCTAAGCAACGTCCTATCACGGCCACACCAAACGAGGGATGGTCGATATACGCATCGCCCGAGAACAAGATAACATCTAATTGTTCCCAGCCTCTTAACGCACACTCTTTCTTGGTTGTAGGTAAAAAATCAGTTAGTTGATAACTCCTCAACGGCATACCTTTTTTGCGTTGCTTACTCGTCGTCTTTTTCGGCAAGTTTCTTCGCCAGCTCCGTTCTCCATTCAATATAAAGCAACACCAACTGATGCAAACCGAAGGCTTTCATGTTGCTGTTGTATATCACATCAAGGCATAAGTCCAACAGAGCCTTGTCTTTACCCTCGTCCGACTCGAGTATCGAACGAATGTTACACTTTAATTTGTCCAGCACTTCTTCGTCGATAATGCCGTTACTATCAATCAAATTTTTGAGCAACGCATATTTTTCTATCGTTTCCAAATGCTTGTCGCTCACCTCGATGCTTCTTGTTCCCGAAGCATTTGTTTGAATTTTGTGCATAACAAAAATCGTATTTTATGGTTAGTTTCTTATCCTTGCGGGGTCTTCAACATCTTTCGTCCCCTGTTTCTATTTCAAAAAAGATACGAAAAACACGCCCTTTTACAACTCGCCAATACTGAAATTCTTTGGATTTTTACCCTTAAAATCTTTGAAGTAAAGTTTTATTTCTTTCATATCAGCCTCTACATCCCCGGTAGGAACGATGCTGCGGGTACATTGAATAATCTTTTTCTCATAGTCGGCACCATACAACAATATCGGTATTTCGGCCTTTTGAGCAATAAAATAAAAGCCCTTTTTCCAATCTTTGTTTAAAGAGCGGGTACCCTCCGGCGTAACACAAAGACGAAACTCTTTGGCTTCTTTGGCCCTATTGGCTAAGTTATCCGTCATGCTGGTATGCTTACTTCGCCACACGGGGATACCTCCAAGCCTTCTCAACAAAATTCCGAAAGGCCAGAAAAACCATTCTTTCTTCATCAAAAAATTGTTTTTTACCCCCTCTGCATGTGCATACAGCTGCCCCAAAATAAAGTCCCAGTTACTGGTATGAGGAGCTAAACAGATAATATATTTGTCGGGATGAGGCTCTGTAATCACTTTTTTCCATCCCATTTTTTTATACAACAGCCAGCTGCAGAACTTTCTCAGCATATCTTTTTCTTTATCTTATTGGAAATCTGCAATATGATCAAGAACCTCAGATACCGCATTGTTAAAGTCTTTACTTAACTGATTGTAATAGAGCTTTGCCGCCAAACCCGGTTCGGGATGCGAAATCCTGCGTAAAAAATCGTTGTGAATCGTTACCACAGACGCTAACAATGCTTGGGCATTTTCTTCATTCGAGCGGGCCGAATAAAGCGATGCTGCCACGCATTCTGCGAATAAATCGGTACAAACGCAATTCACCATTCGTTTCAATTGTCTTTTGTTCATATATAATTTATTTAAGCATGTTCAACCTGTTTTGCCTCGTTGTTATCCGTTAAGTATAAGGTAAAAAAAACGGGTATAAATCAAGCAACGTAAGTTCAAAGATAAATAAAATAATGATATGTGCAATACATAACGCAAAAAAAGTTTCAAATACAAAGTCTACCCGCACCGTTTTCGCCCATTTCTTACCTCTTTTTTCCGCAAAAAGCCATCCTTTTACTGTCCGTTTTCCTACATAAATTATCCCACTTTTCTGCATTAGTCTTTCAGTTATCAACCATTTTAGAAATATTCTTACGTTTAAACGAGCCGTTTTTCATGGTTTTGCTGTTCTCTTTTTCATATATTCAAGGGGTTATTTCATACCTCCCACCTTGTCATTTTTCCTCAAACTACATTTTCTTACATGATTATCATTTTACCACGAAAAGTTTCAAATCGTAAGTTTAGTGATTGTCAAAAAATCGGATAGTGCTTCGCGAGAGTGCCCATCGAAGTCATCAGTCTGTTGTCAGCTCGTAAAAACGCAAGGATTTTACGGTTTTGTATATCGTTGATTATTAATAGCTTGTGCGTTCTTAGATAAATTTTGTCTTCTTTTTATCCCTCTAAAACGCCCTAAAACCGCGTTTTTCGGGGTGCAAAAGCATAGATTTTAGCCTTCAAAAGATGATGTTTTACCACCCAAAAGCATAGCTTTTACCACTCAAAACCTATGCTTTTGGGGGTTCAAACCTATTTTTTTGTCCAAATAAAAGAAAAATTTTCTCTATTTGGAGAAAGTGATTTGTAACGAAAAAAGAAAGCTGAAAGTGTTCTCGAATGTTAAAAAACTTACGATTTGTAAGTAACTTAGAGATGAAAAAGTAAAAAGGTGAAAGGGCAAATGGGACGTATAAAGGTGAAAAAGTGAAAAGGTGAAAGGGTGAAAAAATAGCTAACGCCCTTGCATTGTTATCTAATATTGTGGCGGCTGCATCTTTTCACTCTTTCACCTTTTCACTTTTTCACCTTTATACGTTCTCCTTCTGCCCCTCATACTCATTGGTATAGAGCTTATATACCGCCCTTTTTATTTCTAAAATACTGTTACCCATTTGCTGTATCTGCTGTTGCGAAATGCGTTTGCCTACCCGAATGGTGAGCGTGCCGCGGTTGCAAACAATGGAATGACGGGGCATCAGCTCGCGCAAACCGTGCAGATAAATGGGCAGAATGTCAACATTCAGCTCACGAGCCAGTATAAAAGCGCCGTTGTGAAAACGACCGATGTCGGGCGAAACTACTCTTTCCGCTTCCGGGAAAATGGCAATGCTGTACCCGTTCTTGATATGTTCGCGACACCGATCGACAATGGCTTCCGACCCATTTTCTACCGGAATAAAGTCGGAAAAACGTAATACAGGCGACACAATGGGATTGTGCCATACCTTACGACCTATCGAAATAAGTATTTTAGGCGATAAAGCCATCAAACAAACGGGATCTAAAATAGACTGGTGATTACAGATAATAACGGCGGGCCGGTTAAAATCTTCAGGCTCATCATAGCATATACGGGTCTTCACACCGGGTATATGAAAGATGTCGAAATGAAAAAACAGGTGTTTCTGACGATGAAAAAAGGCCATACGCGAGGGGGTTTTGCGATGCAAAACAAACAGCCACGTACCCAAGACACAGCCGTAAAGCACCTGAAAAAGGTAGATACCGGAAGCATAAATGGTTACCAGCAGGCGCGAAAAAGAGATGGGCTGCGGGCGTTCGGCCCCGTTCTTGTCGGTGTAAAGCCAACCAAACAGCATGGGCGGAATGATGTATGTGAGCACAACCACAGAGGCCATACCCACGATTGTGATTTCACCCAGTCCGCGTAAGGCCGGATGACGGGCGATAATGAGCGACCCCATGCCGATAAACATAATGGCTGCCGAGATGAAAATGCTGCGTTTGTAAGAAGCCAACATACGTCGACGATAGGTTTGTTCGTATATTAAGCCCTCGGTTATAAAGATGCTGTAATCGTCGCCTTGACCGAAAATAAAGGTAGCCAAAATAATGTTGACCAGATTAAACCGCATATCCAGCAGGTGCATGGTACCCAAAATCCAGAGCCAAGACACGGCCATCGGCAAGAAAGCGATAAGCGCGTGCTCAAATTTTTTAAACGAAATCCACAGAAAAACAAACACAATGATACCGCAAACCCACCCGATATAATTGAAGTTTTGAGATAAAGTGGTGGCTATTGTGGCATTCATGCTCTGCACATCAAAGGCCCATTGCTGCGCGCCACCTGTGCCATTGAAAGCCGTCACCACGCTATCGGCCTGTGCAGAAGGCACATTAACAACATTTACAACGGTATTTCCAAGTATGCGATTGCCTAAACCATTACGCGTAAGCGGTGAAAAGAAAGCCAAATCTTGCGGTTGCAGGCGGGCATTGACAACACGGTTAAAATCTTCAAAAGCATCGGGTGTAAAACCGTTACACACGGCTTCGGCAGTTAACTGTTGGGTCAGCAGCTGCCGATGTTGTGTTACAAACTTATTCCAGCGGTCTATTCGCCGGCGCTGTTCTTGTTTTCCAGGTATCAAAAGGTCAGAAAACGCGTGCGCACTACGTTCCAATGCCTCCTCAACATTCGCTCCCGATGTGGCAAAATATACCTGTGTAGTGCCCGGTTGCTCGTTTCGCATACGCCCCAAGTCCATCAACAAAGCCTTTTGTTCGGGCTTCAGGTAGTTGATGTGCTGCATATCCGTGTCGAATTGGGTAGACAAACTGAAGTAGCCCAGCACCAAAGTAACCACCACCAACGCAGCCACGACATACTTGTTTTTGGGATATACGGGGTTAAAGGGTGTTTCTTCGGCTTTGTCGACAACTGTTTCGGACGCTGAGCAACGGTTGGCTACACGACCGCAAAGGTGTGGCAGGAAGAGAATAACAAAGGTAATGGTGCCCACCAACATAAAAGCGGCGAACAAACCTAAATGGCGAAGGGCGGTAGACTCTAACGGAATAAGTGCACAAAATGCACCTACGGTGGTGATATTACCTACAACAAGGGGCTCGGCAATCTCTTTTAAGGTGTCGCGCGGCGATGAACAATGTCCCAAATGCGAAACAAAATGGAGCGGGTAGTTAACGGCAATGCCGATGATAACTGAGGCAATGCCTAACACAATGACAGAAACCTCGCGACTGACAAGTGCAATTGCGCCCATCGCCACTATCCACCCGAAACCCAACGACACAGCGATGAGCGACAGATAACGTACCCGCCGTAGCGTATAAACGAGCAAACAAAGAATAAGAACAACGGCAATGCCTATTGCCCAAACGCTATCGGTTTTGATTTGTTGTGCATTATCCACAGCGATAACAGGTGCACCAGTAGCCGTTATCTGCACATTACCCAGCTGTGCCTCAATGGTTCGCGCCACAGAATCTATTCCGACAATGAGTTTTCCGTTTTTATCCGTCTCGCTGGAACCGTATGGCGAGTCGATCATAACTATTGCAAAGCGATTGTCGGGAGCAAAAATGTAACCGTCGTTCAGTTCATAACGCATGGCTCTGCCTGATGTTTGAAGGCGCTCTAAGATAGGGGTGAAGAGCCTTAAAGGGTCTCTTTGAATGTTTTGCGACAAAAGATTGCCCGACGGAAACAGCAACATCTCCTTGTCTTTTTGCAACGCAGCGGCAATACTGTCTGTGCACATACGCCGCGACATACGGGTGTAGTCGGCCTCGTTCATTAGCAATGGGGCGTTTGCATATACAAAATCGGCCACGCCCAGCACCTCGTCATAGTCTATTCGGGCTGTTATCTGCCAGTGTTTTTGCTGTGCCTGCGTTTCAAAAATACTTACGGCCTCAACGATTCGGTCGATATCTGTCTGCGTAGTATCGCGCATTTGAAAGACGACAAATATCCTGTCAGCAGCATTAATTTGCCGATAAACATCCATCGAACGGTGATAGGTATCGTTATCGGGTAAGAAATCGCTGATGTCTTCTTTAAATCTAAGCTGTAAAGCCGATATCACAGCTGCCGCAAGGAGTGTGACGAGAAGCAGAAAACGCAGGTATCTGTGTGTGTGCAGATAGTCGTATATTCGTAAGAGCGCACGGGTTATCATCTCAATGTTGCGAAAGCTTTAGTTTGGAATGAAAGGGATTGGCATAGATATGTAAAAGAATATCGCGCGCTTCAGCGACCTTCAGAGCGTTTATTCTGTCGATGAAGGCCTGTTTCTGCTGTTCGTCAATGGGTGGAAATTCCATGTCTGAAGTCGGATAAAGCATCTGATAGGCGATGTAATTTGTGGGCATCAGGCGGTAAGCCTCAATAATGCGCCGGTCTATAAGCTCTGCAACGTTCCGGATGGCATCGTTCAAGGGGAGCGATGAAAATGCTTCAAGCTCTTCTTTTTTGAGCGGCGGGCATACCTCAAAGTGTACACGACCCTTCGGTTGCATAATTCCGGTGAGAATACTACGTATATCTTCGCCCGGCTGTTTGATGTATCGACCATGCAACGACTGCGATATTTCGGTGGCTTTGAGTACATCGCACGATTCCCACTCGTAGCTTACGGCAATCGGAACGATGTTTAATTGGTTCAGAGCCTCCATCTTATCGTGTCCGCCCGACTGTGCAAACATCTTAATAAGGCCTTGTTCGGTAAGGTCAACACCATCTTTTGTGCGTCCGTTGCGTTGCGCAATCCACACCGAAGAATGTTTTTCGGTGATGACATGGCGAATATATCGTGACAGGTGTAACGAACTTTGATAGAACTGGCGCGCATCTCCGCCCCGCTCAACTCGAAACATCTTGTTGCTGCAACCTATGTCGATGATAAGCGGATTACACATTAGATTGGCGCCAAAGGTTATCTCGCAGGTGTCAAAACCATTATCGACAAGGGCGTTTTGCAACAGTGAAGCGTCTAAAACAATATCTCTGTGGTTACTGACAAATAGATAAGGCTTGCCGGTATCAAGCTGCTGAAGACCGTTACAACTAAATTCGGTGATGCTGCGCTGTATCACTTGGCGGTTGAAATAATACATCACCTGATGTTGAAACTCGTGTGTGGTCGTTATTCCGCGCAGCAAATCAGCCACTTCGTGATATGTTTTGTCGGGAAAAACAAAGTCGGCCAGCTGCGGAAGATAGTCACTGGCAGCAATTCTGTGCATTGCCTGAGGTATCTCCGAGTCGTAATAAGGACGTATATCATCAAAAATAGATTCTGCCAGATTGCTCATTTGAGAAGTCTTTACTATAAATCGGTATGGTTTCTTTCGTCTATAAACTTAACAGGTTTTCTGCTTTTGGCGGGAAAATTGATTTGTCTGACGTCCTCGACAGGCAGCAACTCGATGTTGGGAGCAACTCGGATGCGCGACCGAAAACTGTCTTTCAGCATCTTGATGATGTCTTCGCGCATCTTTTCGTCTGTGCAAGGGGTTTTCAAACCTATTTTAACAACAACCTCATCAGTACCTGCCGCCGACTGTTTGACCACCACCACGTAGTTTTCTACATACGGTGTGTTGTCTAAAACGTCGTTAATGGCAGGCGGATAGAGCGTTGTTCCCTTGAGCTTTATCATGTTATTCTTGCGTCCAACCAAAGGAGTGAGCCGGTAAGACCATCTTCCACAGCGGCATTGTTCTGTTCTTCGGGCTGCAATATCACCCGTTCGGAACCGTAAAAGCGGCATCGCCTCAACGCCTAACGTGGTAACTACCACCTCGCCTGCTTGCCCTTCGGGTACAGGTTGATTGTCTTCGCCAATGATTTCAACAATGATTAACTCCGGATGAACATGTCCTCCTTGACCGAAAGAACATTCGGAGAAGGTGGCTGCCATCTCTGTACTGGAGTAAGTTGCAAAGAGTTGAACCTCCGGCCACTTTTCATGTATGCGTTGTCCGAGCAGATTTAACGAGAAATCTTGCTTGCGAAGGCCCTCTCCGATACCAATTATTCGCTTCACAGAACTGTTGCGATAGTCGATGTTATGTTCTTCGGCATACTGTATCAATCGAAGAATGAAAGACGGAACACACATCAACGTGTCGGGAGACATGCGTCGAATGGTGTCCCATTGCAGCTCGGGAATACCGTTTCCGACGCGAATAACGCCTGCGCCTAACTTGCGAAGACCTAAGAAATAAGCCATTCCGGCCATGAAACGTTTATCTAATGTGGTCATCAATTGTACCACACTGTCTTTTGTCAGACCGGCACAGACAAACGATTTCGCTTCGTTTAAAGCCAAGCGATCTAAGTCGGCGTCGCTGCAACCAAATGTAACGGGGTCGCCCAAAGTACCTGATGTGGTGATGTAATCGATGATTTGGTTTTTTGGAACACAAAGAAAATCTTCGTTATAAAGCTGTAAATCCTTTTTCTCTGTAAAAGGAATACGGGCCAAATCTTCTATCGTTCGTATCTCGCCAATATCAATTCGGTTCTTCTCGAACATGCGTTGATAATACCTCGAATGGTCTTTGAGGTATACCAATTGCTTTTTTAATAAGCCTTCTTGAAAGATTTTGATTTCCGAAGGCGATTGAAATTCTATGTCGTTGTTCATTATTTACCCTTCACTCTATATGTTTTGAACCATCATTTGATATTTTCTTTCAGCCAATTTAAAAATGCTTCGCGCCACGTTCTACATTCTTCGGTGCCTTTTACATCGCTTGCTCCGAAGCCATGACCACCGGTTTTGTACTGCAGGTAACGATGAGGCACCCCCCGAGCCGTAAGCGCAGAGTCGAGTAAAACGCTGTTTTGGTATTTCACAACGGGGTCGTCTACGCAATTTACAAGCAATACCGGCGGACAATCGGAGGGTATATGGCGTTCTAACGAAAGCAAATCTTGCAAACGTTTATTGCGTTTACCCCACTCGCCTAACAAGCCTTTGCGCGACCGTTTGTGTACATATCGCTTGTCGGTAAGCGTTACTACGGGATAAACAGGCACTACAAAATCGGGACGTAACGATACTCTGGGGGTTATTCCCAAAGGTAATAGGAAGTTGGTGTTATGAAATACGCCGGCAGACATCGCCAAATGACCACCCGCAGAAAAGCCCATGACACCCACTTTATTGGTATTTATGCCCCATTGCGAAGCATTTTCGCGCACCAATTGAATAGCGCGCTGCACGTCGCGAAACATATCCGGTTGTCTGTTTCCTCTGAAAAGCAAACGATAATGACTAACATATGCCCACACACCGGCTACCCGATAGGTCAGCACAAATGCGGCAATGCCGTTTTTTTGCAGCCATTTTGCCACCCCAATACCTTCTGTTGATATATCCAACCAATGGTAACTACCGCCCGGACACACAATAACGGCAACGTCACTTCTTGTTTTTCCTTCGGGAATAAATGGTGTAAGCGTAACGCTCGAAGCCTTTTCGGGCGTGCCTTCCCATATCCGTATCTGTGCGTTTGATGTGAAAACAACTGATAACAGAACAGCCAACACCCACCAACGAATATTCCGTTGGCTGCCTGCCGCCTTTCTTTTAACTATCTTATATAAAGAGAATATCTGTTGTTTCATCTGCTTACAATTTCTCAATAATTTTGTTTCGGCCCACAATAGCCTCTGCTGTGTTGATGGCAGATAACGGAACACCACATATTCCGTGCAAACTAACACACTGTCCGGTAAGAAACAAGTTGCGCACTTTGGTAAAAATGGGTACCTGAGACAGCAAAAAGTTTTCGCAATCTTTGGCAAAACCGTAGATAGAACCTTCGCTGCTGTGGTAATAATCGCGAACAGTGAGCGGACTGGCTGCGTGTACATGCTTTATCATCTGCCTGAATTCGGGGTATATCTTCTCCATTCCGGCTATCACACGGTTTTGATGTTGCAACTTCCAAGCTTTGTATTCAGCTCCACGTCTGCCAGTTTTTGTATCTTCCCATCTGCGTACAACGTCGAAAGGCATAATGCAATTAACGATAAGATGGGTAGCTGTTGCACCCTGATTAACATCGGGCGGAGTCATATACATAAAGCCGTAAGGCCATTGATGTGCATCATATTCACCCAAATGCCATACGTGTTCATAGTCGGTTTGATAATAACAAGTGTGGTTGATGTAAGGAAACACCCCCTCTTTCAGCTCTATAAACAAACTGAAAATAGAGTAACTGCCCGGTATCGAACGTAAACGGTTGACGTAAGATTTGGGAAATGCCGAGTCGTCGGCTATGCGTAACATCTCGCCAACGTGTGTGGCTGATATATAATAAGGTGCCTTCTGTGCCAATTCCTTTAAGTAAGGTTTCATTTGTCGTGCACCGAAAGAACAATTTAAACCTATCGAGAATATGGGGTAAGAACTGATACTCGCCAAGAAGGCCTCAATGGTTTGACCACTAAGTGTTCTGCCAGCTAAGTCACTGATAGTCATACTCAGCATAATCGGAAGTTCTACGTGTCGCTTGTTCATGGCAGTTAATGAAGCATCAATAGCGGCCTTGGCATTTAAGGTATCAAAGATGGTTTCTATTAAAACTGTATCTATTCCGCCTTCAATCAAAGCGTCTATCTGCTCATAATAGGCTTCAAAAAGCTGATTATATGTAATATCTCGTGCTGCTGGATTGTTCACATCCGGACTCATCGAACAGGTTTTATTCGTAGGACCTACAGAGCCGCAAACAAATCTAGGCCACGCTTCAGAACTGTATTCGTCTGCTGCCTTACGAGCCAATTGGGCTCCTTTCAATGCCATTTCGCGTGCCAAATGTTCCAGATGGTAATCGGCTTGTGAAATAATTTGAGATGAAAATGTGTTTGTTTCGATTAGATCAGCCCCGGCCTCAAGATATTTTTTATGAATATCCATGATGATATCCGGGCGAGTAAGGTTCAGTATATCATTGTTTCCTTTTATCTGACCTGTATAATCTGCCAGCGATTGATTTCTGAAATCTTTCTCTTCCAAACCATATTCTTGAATCATTGTGCCAAGAGCTCCATCAAGAATAAGGATACGTTGCTTTATCAGATCTTGAATTTTCATATCACCATCCTTATTAATCATGTATAACAAGCTCGTTTTCCTTTCGGTGTATGCAACTAAAAGTGTTTGATAACCCTGTCAATTTGCCTGCGGTCTTCTTTTTCTTTCATCGTTTGGCGCTTGTCAAACTCTTTCTTTCCCCTTGCCAAAGCAATATCAATTTTTGCTCTACCGTTTCCATCAATAAATACTAATGTAGGAACAATGGTAAATCCGGGTAACTTACTTGATTCTTGTAACTTATTGATTTCTCTTTTAGTGAGCAGCAATTTTCGATCGCGTTTTGACTCATGATTGGTAAATGAGCCATAGAAATAAGGAGAAATATTCATTCCTTTTACCCATATTTCTCCATTATTGATATAGCAAAAACTATCTACAAGCGAAGCCTTACCCAATCGAATAGACTTAATTTCTGTTCCCGTAAGTACGATACCCGCCGTAAAAGTATCTACAAAAAAATAGTCAAAAGATGCCTTTTTGTTCTTAATCTGTATCGAACTTTTTTTTCTCAATTGTTCTTCCTCTTTAGTCATCGTTTATCCATTCCTCTCTTTCAATACATTTATTGCTCTATTGTGGCAAACGAGTTAATATGATTATCAATATAACGTGTAACGTCTTCTGTCCATCGCTCCTCGTTTTCCACAAAATTATCATCATAATCGTCAAAGGCTTGGTGCTGTTCAAATAAAGCCATAAATTCATCGTCTGTACAGTCTTTCTCAATCTCTGCACCATACTTATTATATAGACGATGTGCTTTATTTATCAATTGGGCCAATTCGGTTAGCCCCCAGATTTTTAAAACTTTAGCAAATGGATTGGTAAATATAAAAGTTCCGTATCCATTATGAATAAGCTGTACAAAACCTCCATCCATTACTTCATCACGCACGACATTGTAAGAAAGCAGTGTTAGCTGATCAGTATTGAGCTTACCCATATTATCGGCATTTAAATCACCTCCTATATACTGATGAATTGCTTTGATAAACACATTAAGAAAGGCATCCATCCCTTTTTGGGCTGCATCAATAAGAAACGTTTCTTTTACCACAACTGCATTTGCCATATACTTGAATTATTATGAAGAAGTATTTAAGAAAGCAATTCGTCTGCCTCTTTTATTTCCTCATCATCAAACCATTTGGATAGTTTTTCGTGTGCCTTTTCTTTTATTTCGTTTGATACATCACCCCATACCTTATGCAGCACATAGATAAGCACAGAAAGATCGTCGCCCAATCCGACAATTGGAATGGCATCCGGCATTACATCCAGTGGACTGATAAGATATCCCAAAGCACCGATGATAAGTGTTTTATCCTTTACAGACACCTTGTCACTTTGTAAAGTATAATAGAGAATAAGAGCAGCGTATACTAGTTTGGCCCCTGCTCGTTTGGCTATACGCGATACCTTATCGATAAAGCCGTTTTGTGTAAACTTGTCTTTATAAGACATAAAGTCGGGCAAATCAGTCTTTGTCTTTTCCATTGTCTTTCATTTAAAAAGTTATTTACTCTGATAATTTAGTACCGCATGGATGTAATCGTCTATTTTTGTATTAGTCATACGCTTCAAACGGATGCGTATCAACAGTTTAATCAGGTATTTTACACAGCCTGCTAAGGCCAATCCTATACCCAATCCAACAAATAACGACCACCTACCCCATGGCAAATCTTTTTCAGAGAATGCAGATATAACAATAACCGGTAAAACAATCAGAATACCTGCAACGGTATATTGCGAACGAGGACTTCCTTCACTGTCAAGGATAGCTTGCTTGTCAAACAGGTAATCGCTAAGTTCAGATTCCGTAATACCATAGTCTTCTGCCTTTGGAAAATCTGAATAAGTCTTATTTAACTGTATTTTTCGGCTTACACGTTGTTGAAAATCTATTGTTTCCATATCTCAAATAACGTTTATTGTTTTACCTTTATTGCATTAAAGATCTTTCAGATGAACTGATCGAAGTTCCTTTAAATACTTCTTTCTTATGTTATAAAAGTTCTTCCATTCAATGCTGTTGAAATGGTCGTGTACGTTTATATCCAAGCTCCATTTGCCCAGCGACTCAAGCCTGTCTATCATAAAGCCCAACGTAAGATGTTTCAGCGATACAGCCGGTTGGTATCTCGGATCTGCATCTTTTTTATCTCGAGTTGAGGAAGTTACCAATCCGGCATTTTGCATATCAAAGAGCATCTCTTGAACAAGTCTTACCGGAACATTGGTTTCTAACTTCAGCTCTACTGCTGTATAAGCAATTTTACCCTCATCAAATTGTTTACAGATCTTACCCAACAGCAAAGCACTAAGCATAATCCGATATCGGTAGCTTAAATCATCTGACTGTCCTAAGATATCAAAGCTCTCCATGTTTTGGCTTGTATAGCTTAATTCGGCACCAAAAAGGCAGATTGTCCACGAAATTTGTACCCACAACATAAACAAAGGCAATGCAGCAAAAGAACCGTAGATGGCGTTATACGAAGAAAGAAATATCTGCGAATGGATATAAAACACCTGCAAAAGCTGCATGGCGATACCCGATAATACACCGGGAACAAAGGCTGCAGAAAAGTTTACCT
>ERZ773014.1141-NODE-1141-length-17316-cov-6.377498_pt1 | contig 17316 bp, 19 predicted proteins | sample MGYA00580841_ERZ773014 | MGnify/ENA primary metagenome ERZ773014 (study PRJEB29015, sample SAMEA2737989) | human oral metagenome | biome: human oral; feature: human-associated habitat; material: dental | place: China | collected 2067 ...
GTCTGCTTGACCTTTCTTTGCCCAAGGAATAGGTCAGCAAAACTTGGAGAGGATAACTTTTGTTTCATACGATAAAGGTACGAAAAATATTTGAGAAAGGCAAATTGTATGATGAGTTTTGCAGAGGTCTCCTTTCATTACCATGAACCCTCAATGAAACATTAACAGTGTCGTTCACACGTACAATGTTAACAAATGCATTCTTAGAATATTGTGTTAAAGGAGTGTCACTTTTCTCCTGTTCTTTCTTTTGCACGGTTTTGATATCCTCTTTTTTAAATAGGGGATTGGAATAAACAACCTGTCCTGCTTCTCGCATAGAAAGAGGATGAGTTATCATAACCTGCTGTCCGGAAGTTTTGAATGTGATTTTCCCTCTACATACACAGGTTCCCTCACTTTTCATGGTGAGTGGACAAAGGGACTTCCCGATAAGAATCTTATCGTAAAACAGATTCCATTGAATGACTGCCATACAAGGTGAATTGTTTCTTGCTTTACAGTTTTTAATTCTACTGACGGTGCAAGGCATTCAAACACTTCCACCACCGCTTGAAGTCTATAAGCTGCTTTTGGGCAGTTGGGGCATCATCCGTAAGTTTCTGTACCAAATAATATTTGATTTTGGGATGTTCGCTATTGTCTTGCCGTTGGACCAACCACCCATCACCAAGATACATTATTTTATCTCTTCAAAGCTACCTTTTGAATTGATGCGATAGTATCTTCTACGCTCTTTTGTTTTCCCGCTTTCTCGCTTTTCTCCTTTTAAGCATATTACATAATTCGGATAAATTTGGAAACTAAGCTTACTATAATCTGCATTTTCTTGATTTTCATCTCCCCAATCATCCCACGTGTAATGCACTGTCATTTTTTGAGTATCACCATTTATAATTCCCTTATCAGATATACACATTTCCCAATATTCACTATCTCCATATTCAAAGTATATGATAAAAATGTCATATCCTTGATAACTTGGTAACGGAAAGATTTCATTCACACACGAATTTATATAATCCTTAAATGGCTTCTTTTTCCCATTGATAATGATTGTTTTTACTTTATCTGTTACATTTTCTATATTTCCTTTCGGCAAGGTATATTCATCAAACATCGTTTTTGTAGTATCAATTCCAAACTTATCTATGCTAATGTCTTTTCCATCAAAGAAATTTTCAGATGATGTTCCTAAGACTTGTTTTGAATCTGCATCACTGCTATCGCCTCTTCTATTAATAGTGTTAGAGAGCTTAACTTCACGAGGTATCTCGTAGATAAGCATGGCGTTCTCTTCTTCACCACCGGTTAGAATACAAGGAAAGAAAATATATTTTCCGGCAATGACACCCAATCCTAACATATCTATATAGTTGCGAGTCCAAGTTTCTTGTCCAACATAATCCTCAGGCTTTAAAAAGGTTATGGTGTTACCACCATCTTTATATCCCAATTTATTAAGTTCCTTTGCATAGAAATTTGATATTCCATAACGATGATTATAAAATTGTTTGGAATCTGCCTGCTGAATACTAAAAACAATCTTATTGTCATCGTTAATTATAAGCGTATCTTTGATGATAGTCATACGCATATGTTTGAAAAGATTTAATAAATCCTTGCTCTTCTCTGAGATAAGACCAGAGTTATACACCTTAAATGCAATGAACTTCAATTCATATCCATTATACGTTTTTTCTATATTTGTATTAAGTGTACCTCCACCTTTGCAGCTATATACAACATTGAGCAATGTTGATAACAGTAATAAAAATAATATTTTTTTCATAATTTACACGAGTTCGGGATAAGAAAATTGCTTAAAAAGTTGGTAAACTCGCTATTATTTTGTAACTTCATAGTTGAAAATCAGCAACTTATGAAACAAATATAGCGATGATTACCAAGGACAAAGTTACAGAAATATTCTGTATTATCGATGAGTTTGACAAGAATTTGGATGGTGAGCTGAAGAAAAACCTGCATTTACCCAACCAGGATGGTAATGGGAAACGTTACAGAAATCGTAAAGGGAGGCTTTCCGAAAGTGAGGTGATGACGATTCTTATATGCTATCATTTCGGTACCTATCGCAATTTTAAGGAGTATTATCAGAATTGCATTCGCGGCTGCTTCCATAAAGAGTTCCCCCATGCGGTATCCTATAATCGCTTTGTAGAGCTCATGCCTCGTGTATTCTGCAAAATGATGCTCTTCATGAGGCTCTATGCTTTCGGCAAGTGTACGGGGATAACGTTCGTTGATAGCACAATGATTCCCGTATGCCACAACGTAAGAAGGTATTTCAATAAGGTCTTTTCGGGGCTCGCCAAGAACGGAAAAGGGACGATGGGCTGGTGTCATGGCTTCAAACTTCACTTGCTTTGCAACGATTCGGGTGAGGTAATCACATTCTGTCTTACTGGGGCCAACGTGGATGACAGGGATAGCAAGGTGTGGAATGTATTTACAAAGGTGCTTTATGGGAAGGTCTTTGCTGACAGAGGGTATATCAAGCAAGAACTCTTCGAAAGCCTATTCAGTCAAGGTATTCTGGGCTCGTTCATGGCCTAAAGGCTAAAATGAAGAATAAGCTGATGCCGATGTGGGATAAGATAATGTTAAGAAAACGCTATATCATCGAGTGCATCAATGGACTTTTGAAGAATAAAGCTAACCTTGTACACTCGCGACATCGCTCGATACATAACTTTATCATGAACCTATGTACTGCCTAACAGCCTATTGCTTTTTTGACAATAAACCTGAGGCGCTACCTGTTTATATCGAAAAATCAAGGCAGTTAGAATTATTTACATACTAAGCTTATCCCGAACTCAGGTATCCCTAATGCAAAATAATAGCTCTATGTGATTATCCAAACCGAATCCTTATCCAAAGGACAATCCAAACTATCCAAACAATTATCCAAAAATGTATATAAATCACTGATTATCAGCTGATATTTAGTGATTTTTCTTTTATTGTTCACGCTAACTTTGTTCCAGAAAACGTGATGCAAGAGTACGAGCTACGCCATATGTGGCAAAGAAAAGATGGGTCTCGTACCTCATCTTGGAAGCCAAAATTGCTTAAACAGATGAATATGCAATTAGAAGAATTATTAAGGAAGCCGTTATGGCAGATGACTGGTGATGAGTTTCTATTCCTGCAAAACTCATCTCATCAAAGGGAAAACTATGCACCAGCTCCTGTCGTTGAGACATCCAAAAAGAGGTACGAATATGGCATCCGAGGGGTAGCTAAGATATTTGGATGTTCAATTCCAACAGCCAACTGCATAAAGAAAAGCCGAAAGATTAATGCCGCCATCATTCAGATTGGCCGCAAAATCATAATAGATGCAGACTACGCACTACAATTGGCTCAGGACAGAAGTATGTATAAAAAGAAAGGAGGTAGGTAATGTCAGAACAAATCATGCCATTTGACGGAAACGGACAGCCTGACTTCCTATCCGTCATCAACGCTGAGGCAGAGAAGGTGGAGCCAACTAACAAGGTTCCACCCTCTCCTCCAGACAAGCAACTACCATCTCTTGTGCTTCCAGAGCTATTGCCGACTTTATCAGAACCCCCCAAAAGGGAGCAACATCTGAAAGCCTCGACTTTCACAGAACCTACGCTACCTGTTGATTGGCTGTCGCAATTTGTACAGAACTACATCCAGACTGTCACAGAGTCATACGGATTCTCACAAGGCTTTGTAGTGGCTATATACTTGATAAATAATGGTATAGCGGCTGGGAAGAAGGTGGTGTTCACAACTAACCCTTACACCAACTATCCATGCGACTTTGTTTGTTTAGTCGGTAAGCCGAGTCGCAATAAAACGGGACCTCTCAAGGAAATTACCAGTCCACTTCGAGAATACGATAAAACAAACTTTGCTAAGTATTCCGAAGATAAGGCTGCCTATGATCAAAATAAACGGGAAGATAGGAACTTCAGCGGTGAACAGCCGATATTCCATCAGCGAGTGGCTGGCGACAGTTCCCCTGAGTCTCGTAACGCACTCTTGGCACAGGGCAATATGATTATTATTGTTGCCGACGAGCTGATGTCTTTCGTTGATTCTTTTGGGCGATACGCCAGAGGCGGAAACGGCTCTGGGACTGAAGTATCTCAGCTTCTGTCAACATGGTCAAATGTAAGTTTCACCATCAACCGGAAGTCAGAAGACAGCAAACTTGTTGATGATTCCACCATGGGTATCATAGGCGGTATTCAACCTGGTCCGCTTGGAAAGACCCTCGGCACTGACTCACTCATGGATTCGGGTTTTACCCAGCGTTTCCTTTTCGTCTATCCAGACAAAGCAGAGTTTATCAAGAGACTTGACCGCCAACGGATGACACAAGAAATGCGTGACAGTTGGAACGATATCATTGGCCGTCTGTTCGGAATGGAACCTTTGACGCTCTATCTGTCCCATGAAGTCGAAAGACTTTACACTGATTATGCCGATGCCAACGACATGAAAGCTGATGCGGAAGAGGATGACCACATCGGTGGCATGAGGCAGAAGATAAACATCCGTGTGCTTCGTCTAGCCATCATGTCACACCTGCTGTCAGGCCATTGGAATGAGCCTGTTATCACAGACAATGAAATGGAATATGCCATCCGCGTTGCCGATTACTTTACCCAGATTCATGTTGAACGCATATATCCGCTTCTCATGGGTAATGCCCGACAAGCAATCAAGAGACTGACCAAGGAACTTGTCATTACGGAAATCGGCCAGACATTCGACATCCAGAACAAGAGTGCACTTGCAGAGGCTTTGAACTGTGACCGCGCAAAACTCACGAACATCCTCAATGGTAAACTCAGAAAATAAAGTCACAGTCACACATCCTTGCAATGACCTTTATACAAATGGATTAAGGTGTGACGTATGTGTGACCATCCAAATGATGAGCAAGAAAATGAAGAATAAACAAAGGTCACATCAAAGATACACAACAAATGTCTATTTATAAAGCAGTTATCGCCAACTGTGACTGTGACCTCAATTTCTAAAAAAAAACGATTATGAACAATATATTTGATATCCCGATCAGTTACTATGCCAATGTGAAAGACAAAGTTGGCACAGAGACCACCCTGCATAAGTTCCTCTTCTGCGACCACTACAGGGAACAGATAGAAACCATCTGTTCCTTGACTGACGAGGAACAGCAAAAGAGCCTGAAAAAGCAACTGCCTCTGGCTACCATCTCAGGCACATTTGCTCCGACACGCAAGGCCGAGAACCTCGTGGCTCACTCGAATCTGCTTTGTATTGACATCGACAAAAAGGACAATATGGGCGTGACGTGGTTTGACGATCTGAAACATGAGTGGCATAACATCCCCCAGATACTCTATGCTGCCCACAGCGTGAGAGGTATAGGCTGGTTTACCATCTTCCACATAGCCTATCCCGAGAAGCACAAGACTCAGTTCGAGGCACTGCGTCAGGACTTTGCCCACGAGGGGCTGGTCATCGACGAGTCATGCAAGGACGTGATCCGGATGCGCACCATCTCCTACGACCTAGAGCCGTATGTGAATGAGGATGCCACATTATATACTAAGATTTGGGTGGAGTCAATGCCGAAATTTAAGAACCAGTATGATGGAGATGACGATATGGAGAAAGTTGAAAGGTGCTGCCGTATAATCGCAGACCGCGGCATCGACATCACCACCACCTACGATGACTGGTTCCATGTGGGTGTTGCCTTGCCATCACTCGGTGAGTGTGGGCGTAGCCTGTTTCATCTGGTTAGTTCGCAGAACGCCAATTATAAAGCTACTGAGACAGATAAGAAGTTCGACAACTTACTCCGCAACATCAGCAGCATAAACATAGGAACGTTCTACTATATCTGCTCGCTATATGGAATCAACTGGGAAGGAGGGCTGGCTATGAAAGTGGAGATTACGAGTTCCAACAATAAATTCTTCGAGTATCTCTGTAACTATATCTGCTTTGACCAAGAAAAGCTGGAGGCAATGATGAAACAATATCCCATCGGTTCAACAGAGCAGAACGAGCCGATATTTTGGCACATCAATGTGGAGAATAAGATTATCAATGGTCATATCATCACAATGGATAGTGACACCGGGAATGTCCATGATGAAAGCTGGTATTATCAAGATAAGCGACATACTTGCCTGTTTGGTGAGAATCTGCTCGATAACTTCCCCAGCCAGACTGTTGCATTAGTGATGAGTGAAATGACCGCAGCCATAATGAGTTGCTTCCCCACCCCATACATCTGGCTTGCTACTGGCAAGGACAATGTTGCCATCTCCGACTTGTTCCCTCTCGAAGGAAGATCTGTGGTTGTATTCCCTGACAAGGGTGAATATGACAGGTGGAAAGACGCACTTGGGACTATTCCCAATCTTCAGTTTCATGTTTCAGATGTGATAGAGAAACCACAAGGTGATTGCCACAATATTACCTATATGGTTTTCTATCAACAGCCCCTGTGACCGAGCGATGAGGAAGCAGCCTTAATGAGAATGGAGGAAACCAGCCCCCAATCTTGCTTTGCTTGTCAGGGCTCTTGACTTGGAAATAGTAAGCGTGTCTGTTGCAGAAGATACAACGACTAATTTCGGTCAGAAATCAAAAGCATTTTCATCATCCACGATTCAGTCCAAGGATGAAGAAACCTTGCAAACCATCAAATCGGAACAGGAAAAACGATGGCACGGCAAGAACAGGGAATGCCATCAATGCGACCTGTCACATGAGGGAATCAATGGTACTTACTGCAACAAACTCCATCGGTATGTCGAATATGGGAAAGGCGATTGTGCCCAATAGGTGATGCAGTCATGCTTCACCTGATGGTGCCTGAATGGAGGCTGCGCCGCAGGGGATTACGCAAACGACGAACGAATGAGAGAAGAACAATGCTTGCATTAGCTTTTCCGAGTGAGGAAAAGTTCGACGTAGCCAATAATCCCATAACATAATATGGATTTTTAGATTCGCCCGACGCTCCTTTAAAAGTCCCATTATGCTCTCCGAGGGTTTGAGCCATACCTGCAAGCAGTGCCGATTGCCTCAACTGGCACCAGCTGCCAAGTGGCACCAGCTGCCAAGTGGCACCAGCTGCCAAGTGGCACCAGCGAGGGAGTGATTCTCTCCCTCGACCCTCCACTCAGATTTCTTTGCCGAGTAAAGCGGCCATAGGTCGAGCGCACCCGAGACCTGAATGGAATAGTAAGAAAAACAAAATGTAGAACAAAAAATAAAGAAAGGAACAAAATCATGAGTAAAGCAAGAAACAGCATTCCTCGTGCCGCAATCCATGTTGGCGCAACAGCAAAGTCCTTTTCTGCTGCTGAAGGCTATGAGCCAGAACGTCGCGGATGGGACGAGAAAACCTATCGTCTGAAGAATCAGGGCACCAACAATCACTACGACTATTCGCGCAAGCACCTCAATTTCGAGATTAACGGCAAGGGGGAATTCGTTCCCCTCTGTTCAAATCCTGTGCCACTTCACGAACGCTTGCAGAAGCGTCTTGATAAACTAGGCTTCAAACCTTACAAGGACAAAAACAACCCGATGGGCAACTCCGATAATAGCCCAAACTGCACTGTCGGTATCGTTATAAGTGGTGACCATGATGTGCTAGCCAGACTTGCCTTCGGCGACCAAGACGTGGATTTCACCCTTCAAAAAGTAATGCCCATGTTGTACTGAGACAAGGTATCAAAGATTGGGCATTGGACACTTACCATTGGGCTTGTCGTCTGTGGGGTGCTGAGAATATCATTAGCTTCGATGTGCACCTCGACGAGACTACACCGCATATTCAAATCCAGACCATCCCCGTAGCTAAGACCAAAGCCAGAGGTCGTACATCTGTCAAGTATGTGCATAAGGATGACAAGTCAAAGGTACTCTCCTATAAGGAGTGGAAGAAGCAACCCGAAGAAATCCGAAACGACTTCATCAGAACAGAATTCGAACGGAGGGGAAAGGAATGTGTATCGTATGCCCGTGTATGGGGAGAGGACAAATATGCCGTTGGCAGAACATACTACCACTACTACAATGAGGTGGAACACAAGTACGGTCCTGGAACGCGGTGATGACATCGCCATGCTGCCAGGTGAGGAATGGCGAGAGCGAATTCACAAGAACAAGGCGTTACTGGAAGCAGAGCGTAAGGCAAATGAAGCCATCACCAACGCCCAAGCTGAGAATCAACGGTTGGAACAGCAGAAGGACAAACTTGTAAGTGAAACACAAAGCATCAGTAAGCAGAAGGCAAGATCGGAAGATAGCATCTCACAACTGGAAGATTATGCTGCGGCATTGAACATCAAAGAAGAAGACCTTATCGTGCCAATACTGAAGATCAACCCACTTGTAAAGAAGGCTGTTGATGCAATACTGGAAGAACTTGATAAGCCTATCCCTACATTTGGGCAGAAAGAATGGAAAGAAAAACGTCGGCAAGCGATAAAAAAGATTCTAACGGAGTTGCAGACTGAACTCATCAGTGCCAAGAAAGCCCAGAAGGAGGATATACTGAAATTGGGAAAATCACTCTACAATAAGGCTATGCAGAATGCAAGAGCAATCATCGAGCGGACAAGCAACTACAAAAGAAAAATAGTAGGCTGACCAAAACAATGGGCTAAAAAAGCGAATAGCTTCAATAGACGAGAAAGCCATCATCAGACTTCGAAACCAGAAGGATGCAGAAATTGACAAGTTGGAGAAGGAACTTCAAAGGGCCGAGTCTAAAGCTGGTCGTTCTGACAACATGGCATCGCGTGAACGGTAGCGTGCAGATAAAGCAGAAGGTCAAATCAAAGAAATTATGGACATCCCAGAAATTAAAGAACTATGGGATAGAATCCAACAAAACAAGAAAGATTTCTTGCGGCAGCTTGACCGATGGATTAACGATGCCATTGCTGCCATCAGGGACTATGCACAGCGCAAAGACAACGACTTCCAACCAAAGCAAAGCAACAGAGTTGCAATGGGTATCATCGCAGAGGCATTTAAGCACGACCTTGACCCAGCTAACGGGAAGCAACGCAAGATGGCTATCGGCTATCTATTGGAGAGAATGTCATGGACTGACATGTCCGAGTCCAAGGCAGGCCTTACAGCAGCCCGTACCAGACAATCCTGTGATGCGATGACAGTCTCCAAAGAACTGATGCAAAACTAGCTTCTCATGGCAGGAGGCAGAGGTGGAATCGGTGTTGGATCTAGCAGTGAGCTTACCAATTGGGACGGCACGAAGAAAAAGACAGGCTGGGGAAGGTAACGTGATGTCGTGTTTCCCAATCACAGAAGTGTTACCAAACACGGAAACACCTTCTGAAAAATCTATTACAGGCAAGATATAGCATTTTTTGATATATTTATAGCGAGATTATAGTAGATTTCACAATAAATTGAGTAATTTTGCGCTATATTGCAAAACAAATAAAAAGTAATATGAAACTCAATCGCATAAAATCAGTACTTGTAGAAAGAGATAAATCTCAACAATGGCTTGCAGAACAAATAGGCAAAAGCTTTAGTACCGTCAATGCTTATTGTTGCAACCGTCAACAACCATCATTGGAAATTCTTGACAAAGTTGCAGAATGTTTGAATGTTGACATGAAAGAATTGATAATAGAACGACGCGAAAGAGATTCACTAAATTTGAAATAAGTAGTAAGCTATGAGCAGATCTATAGACATATTGTATAGTACACCTTTTCCTTCAACTAGAACTGGTGCATTATTTAATGCTTTTTCATATCCAACCAAGATTTCGCCAGAAGCGGAAGCAATCTTTATTGCTTGTCACACAAAAATTGGTGATACCATTCTGGATCCTTTTGGTGGTAGTGGAACAACTGGTATTGCTACTTTGCTAACAGATTGCCCTACTCCTGAAATGCTTGAAAAAGTTAAGGAGTTGGGATTAGAGCCAACATGGGGGCCAAGAAAGGCAGTTGTTTATGAGTTAGGACACATTGTCTTGTTCGCACCCTGACCAAGGACGCTGGACTGGAGATGCAGTGGGGCATTGTGGAGAATGCCTGCCTTGTACTATCAGGAAAGCGGCAATAAAAGCTGCAGGATTGGATGATGTCACTACTTATCGACATCATTATGAAACGGAAACAGGAATAGAATCATTACGCTCTTATAAATTAGGGTTATCAACGCCAAAAGACAGTTATGCGGCCATACAGATGTCAGGTCCAATTTCGGAACATCTACATGATTATGTTAGTCTTTACGAACGTGGTGTCAAGGAATTGGAAAATCTAATAGATTCACTATAATGGAATATCTCTACGACACCCATTTTCATTTGGATTTACAGAAAGACAGAAATGTGGCTATTCGAGAAATTGAGGAGAATAAAATATATACTATTGCAGTTACTAACTTGCCGGATTTATATAGGAAGGAATCTGGTGAGATAGCGAGCAAGTATATTAGATTTGCACTTGGTTTTCACCCAGAGTTGATTCATCAATATAAGAGCCAAATTCCATTAATGTGGGAATTCTTGCCTGAAGCGCGTTATATTGGAGAAGTAGGCTTGGACTTTGTTGATACGACTTATAAGAACGAACAGATAGCCTTCTTCAATGAACTGATAGAAAGATGCCGTTTTGATAGAGACAAAATAATAACGATCCATTCACGTTGTGCCGTACGTCAAGTTCTGAGAATTATTGGTAATAATTATAGGTTTAAGCCTATCCTTCATTGGTTCACAGGTAGTAATGATGAAATACTTGAGGCTGTAGATGCTGGATTTTATTTCTCCATCAATGGAGCGATGATGACTTCTAAAAGATTTCTCGCCTTACTTCCATTAATCCCTAAAGAACGATTATTACTGGAAACAGATAGTCCATTTACATATTACCAGAAGACACACTCCCACACGCTGTACAACATCATGCGCCTTATAAAGAAAGAAAAAGAGAATGTTGATCTATGGTGCAATTTAAGGACGATATTGTCGTAATAATAGTATTCTCACTATATTGATTTATAAAGAATCAAGTTTGCGAAAATAGTTGTGTTTATTCCCAAGAAGTTTTGTAACTCTTTTAGGATTAGTTGTTTTTGGGTGTAATAAAGGGTGTAAATCACATAACTGGCTGATTTACACCCTTGTTTGCGGAGAGAGAGGGATTCGAACCCCCGGTGCCTCTCAGCACGACGGTTTTCAAGACCGTTGTAATCGACCACTCTACCATCTCTCCAAAAGAATTTCGTATAGAATATGTTCGAAAAGCGCTGCAAAGGTAAGAGAATTTATTTGAAATCACAAATATTTCATTATGTTTTTCGGAAAAGCGTTATTGACAAGAATGTTTCTGTGTGTAGGAAGGGCTATACTGAGGTTTACCGCTTGTATCAACAAAAAAGCTGGAGAGTGCCGTAGGAGGATGTATTTTACTCTTAAAATTCATGATTTTTGGAAGCTACAGTCTTGTGATATATACAGTCAGACGAAACCTCTTATCCTTTACAATCGCGGTCTTTGGAAACTACAGTCTCGCGATAGATGCTATCGAATGGACCTTTTACTTCCATAATTCATTCTTTTGGAAGCTGTGCCCTTGTGGAAGCCAGTGTAAAATGGTGCATATTAGGTGGTAAACACATTGAGCTTACCGGATAAACACATTGAGTTTACCGGATAAACACATTGAGTTTACAACGGAATTGCTATTCATTTTCCAATCAATCTGCATGCTTTTTCATTCCATTCTCCGCTTCATGTAGCGATGAACCTCGTCAGTGCCTCTACAGATAGGGGTTGATTGTGACGAATACTCCTCTGTTTTTTATGCAGTTTTACGCTAATTATAGATGAAACAAGCACTTATTGTGCCAGTGTTGTATGCAATATGTGGTACGAAATGGTTATGGAAAAAGGTGCAGGTTGGCTTGTTGCAGCAAAAAAATACGTATCTTTGTAGCAAGAACAAAGAGAAGATGTGGTGCGTGATGTTCGGATTATGTCCCCGTTGGCTTTATGGATGCTCCTTTTGTTTTCGGTGGTTAATGAGAGGTGCATTAGCTGAGGCTTGCGCACACCGAGGAATATTAATTTTTATAGTAAAAGGATGATGAATGAAGAATGGGAAAAGATGTTGCATGGTGAGCCCTATCATGCGCTCAATCCCGAAATATTATCAATGCTTTTTAAGGCCAAAGATGCCGTTTGGGCCTACAATCAGCTCAAACCCTCGCAGTTAGAAGCGCGCGAAACCTGCATCAAACGCATTCTGGGGCATTGCGGTGTGCAGCCTGTTGTGAACTCACCTTTTTATTGTGATTTTGGTTGTAACATTCATGTGGGCGACCATTTCTTTTCCAATTTCAATCTTACAATCCTCGATGAGGCGCGAGTGACCATTGGCAGCCATGTGTTTCTCGGCCCCAATGTGAGCCTCTTTACGGCGTGTCACCCCATTGATCCTGAAGAAAGACGTTTGGGAGTGGAGTGGGCTAAGCCCATTACGATAGGCGATGACGTTTGGATAGGGGGCAATGTGACGATTCTTCCCGGAGTGACCATTGGCCATCGATGCACCATTGGCGCAGGATCGGTGGTGACAAAAGATATTCCCGACGACTCGATTGCCGTAGGAAATCCGTGTCATGTCATCAAAAAACTTCCGTCAAAAAAATGAAATCTGTTGCGATTGACGAACGTTTTCAGGCCGAGGCGCAGCAAGTGGTGTGTGCCATTCCGCCAGGTTGGGTGCTCACCTATGGGCACATCGCACGTCTCATTGGTCATCCGCAACACGCACGGCAAGTGGCATTAGTGCTTAAAAAGATTGGAGAAGCGCAAGCACCTTGCCACCGTGTGGTCAATAGTTCGGGGCGATTGGCACCCATGTGGGACGAACAGGGCGCGCTGTTGCGCCGCGAAGGAGTGACGTTTAAGGCCAATGGCTGTGTGGATTTGCAGCAATCGCTGTGGCGTCCCAATGATGTTTTGAACGAATAGCCTCGTTTTGTTGCGGGGCATTCCATCCATTTGGTCAACTCGCCCGATTTTATTATTTTTGCAACATTATTGATTCACAGGACTAACTGCATTTATTTATTTTCATGGTACTGACGATTATCACGCTACTGATAACCATTGTGTTTTTCATTTGGGGTCGCATACGCAGCGATATTGTTGCAATGATGGCACTCATGGTGCTCACTGCTTCGGGCGTTTTAACGACACAAGAAGCGCTAAGCGGTTTCTCCTCACCGATAGTATTGATGATGGTGGGACTTTTTATTGTGGGAGGCGCCATCTTGCAAACAGGACTTGCACAGTCGGTTGGCAACAGCATTGCACGCCTTTCGGGTGGCAATGAGACGCGTGCTTTCGTATTGGTGATGTTGGCAACAGCTGTGATTGGTGCATTTGTGAGCAATACCGGCACCGTAGCCATTATGATGCCCATCATTATGAGCATGGCTGCGACGTCGAATATCCGTGCCTCTCGTTTGCTCATGCCTGTGGCTTTTGCCGGGAGTTTGGGCGGAATGCTCACACTTATTGGTACGCCTCCCAACCTTGTTATCAGTGAGACGCTGCAACGAGCAGGTTTCAAACCGTTGGGCTTTTTCTCGTTTTTCCCTACAGGTGTAATTGTGATTGTTATCGGTGTGCTGGTGTTGTTGCCCTTGAGTCTGTGGCTTATTAAAGAGGCTGACGGTAAAAAACGACGCAAGGGGCAATCACTTTCGGCTTTGGCCAAGCAATATCATCTGACAGAGAAGATTTATAAATATCATGTGGGCAAAGAAGCACGTGAACTGAATGGCATGCGTGTGAAAGAACTCGATTTGCAACGTCGTTATGGTTTGACGCTGCTTGAGATACGAAGCGAACGCAAGCGTGCGTTTGGCAAGGTCATAGACCAACACATGGCCTGGGCAGACAGTGTGATTAGTCATGGCGATATTTTGTTTTTCTATGGTGATCAAGCGGGTATGCAGCGATTAGCTGCCGACTATCGGCTGCAGAATTTGCGTAGCTCCCACCTCGATTTCTACGACATCGGCATCTCTGAAATCGTGATACTCCCCACCTCTCGTCTCATTGGTACGCGCATCAAAGACTCGCGTTTGCGTGAAGATTATGCACTCAACATCCTGGGCATCCGTCGTGATGAAGAGCGCATTACGGAAGATTTGGGCGCCCACCGCTTGCACAATGGCGACATCTTGTTGGTGCAAGGTAAGTGGGATGCTATTATTCAAATGAATCAAGAGAATGAAAATTGGGTGGCACTTGGGCGCCCAGACATGAAGGCTGCTAAGGTGATTTTTGATTATAAGTCGCCCGTTGCCGCCATCATTATGTTGCTGATGGTGCTCACAATGGTCTTCGATTTTATCCCCATTGCACCCGTGACGGCAGTGCTGATTGCCTCGCTCTTTGTGATTTTGACGGGTTGTTTCCGCAGCGTCGATGCGGCCTATAAAACGATTAACTGGGAAAGTGTGGTGCTTATTGGTGCGATGATGCCCATGTCTACGGCTTTAGAGAAAACGGGTGTGTCGCAAATGGTCTCTGAAACACTGGTCAATAGTTTAGGTGCTTTCGGTCCTTATGCCCTGCTGGCAGGCATTTATTTCACCACTTCGCTGCTCACGATGTTCATCAGCAACACCGCAACGGCCGTGCTTATGGCTCCCATTGCTTTGGTTGCAGCCCAGCAAGTGGGTGTTAGTCCCTATGCATTCCTTTTTGCAGTGACGTTAGGTGCTAGCATGTGTTTCGCTTCTCCGTTCTCTACGCCGCCCAATGCCTTGGTGATGAAAGCCGGAAACTACACCTTTATGGATTATGTGCGTGTGGGATTACCCCTGCAACTCATCATCGGCATCGTGATGACCTTTGTGTTGCCGTTGCTGTTTCCGTTTTAAAGGCGTGGGGAGAGTGGGTCATCTAATATCCGTTCTATTTAATATAGACATGTGATGATGGCAGTTGTGTGGCGTAAACTCTTCTAATACGCATATTATCTATCTGGTTTGTTGAAGAAAAAGTATAACGGGATATATATCTATAAAGTTAAGTTTGTTAATAGGGTGATGCAGGGGGCTAAAGCCACTCTGAGCTGGTGATAAGGAAACGTAAAAGTAAAATTGGGCGTAGCTTTTTTGCCTTTTATATCCATTTCCCTGCACATCTTTAAAGGAATATCCATGGGGAATGGATTGCATCGGCGCTGTTCATGGGACATACTTACTATAATCATTTGAACCGTAAAGTATAGCATCAGGCATAGCTACCGTGCAGATTGCACCATCTGTAAAACGATTTTTGTTAAAGAATATTGAAATTGTAGTCATTCGTGGGGTAAAATTCCCGTTGACTACCAGCAATATTATACTCATTATGCTGTATTATTTCAGATAGTATATCCAAAAAATCTCATGCCACAATGAGAGTTGTTATTCATCAATGGGTATTTATCAGGATAATACCAAGCAATTAATTCGTAAATGCTGGATAAACCAAAATAGTTCAAGACGTCTGTGATATATTTAATCTTAGATGAATCAATTTTTCCTGTGTGTAATAACTGCTGCCAACAATCGCGTATATCGTCAATTTTATTATTCTGAGGATTCAAGAATTTAGTCCTATTTATGGGATAGCTTGATAGAGAATGAAGACAACGTGCAACATCCCCAACCTCTTTCCATCCTAAGTTCTTGATAGCTTTTGGTGATAAGGTCTTCTTTATGAGTTGTGCACTTTCTAATCTCCAATGCTGAGAATGATTGGCATAGTGTTTACTCATGTCATTAAAATATTTTATAATGGCTTTATCCCTCTGCAGTGTAAATCGATGGCGTGTTGTCTTCTGGTCTTGAGAGGGTGTTTTTGGATGGTCATGGTATAAGTAATTGAACAGACAATCTACTTCTTGAAGCAAAGTAAGTCCGTCCTTAACCATTTTTTGATTACGACCTGTGAGTCGTTCATATAATTTGGCAAAATCCTTGTACTTCTCACAAATAGCATCATATTTGTCCTGTTTACTACTCACATAAGGCAGCGCTTTGAATTTCTTTTTCAATGAGTGATTATCCTGATATTCGACAAGATATTTTTGGGGCTTTCTATATAAAGTGGAAACCTTATTAGCCATTGACCACCACCGATTATATATCAATTCGACTTCCTTAATATTATCTGTAGCAAATCCCATTTCATACCTGCACAGAAATGCAGTCCCTGTGAGGTTGGCAGAGGTTACAAGGCACCAATTATCCACGATATATATCTTGGCATGAAGGCTTTCTAAACTACGAATCTTAATTTGATAGCTGATAAATTCGTCAAAAGTGTCTTGTCTAATAAATCCAAAATCAACATCGGTTAAGATTTTGCAATCAATAGAGGGGAGCAGCCATTTGCCTCCTATAATCTTCAGAACATCCTTTAATGCTCCAATATATGGTGATGCTATCCATATTCTGTGTTGAGCATGTTCACACTTCATGCGTAAGACATCTATTTGTTGTTGTTCTGTTAATAGTTCCATACGTGTAATGAAAAATGTCGGATTGAATACAGTCTCCCTGCGATGTGCATTGCCAAACAAAAGTATGCGATTGCAAATATAGTTATTTTGCGTGATATTCCATCATTTTATGTTTATAAATATATTTTTTATGGGATTTTGCCTCGTTATTTCTATATACGTATTTACTTATACAACATTTTTCTTTTAGGAGGTAGGATGGTGATATCTTCTGAAAGGGTATTTATATAAAGAGGTGTAAAGATATCTGTTGTAGATTGATTTTGTTGTACAAATCGAAAAAGATAATTTATTTTTGAATTTTCTTTGAAAAATTTTTGGTGTTTGTTTAGATTTGCATTACCTTTGCACTCGCTTTTGAGGACAAAGGTTCTCAAGTAGCGTTTTCTGCGCCTGTTGGAACGGGCGTGAAGAATAAAGAGAGCGATCTTTGACAAGATTTTCATAGACAGAGAAGTAGTACAAGAAGCGAGTGCTTGTCTTGTTTTCGAGATGAGTGCTTGGGTAAAAAGAACGAACCGTCAGAAGATGGTATTCTTTGAGACGTACAGGTGAAGACTTCAATAAAGCGAAGGATGTTGTTCTGAATCAGATAAACTCCTGCTTTCCTATTCTGATATGTTTTTTACGTTTCGGTATAGGGAGCAGAAAACAGATATTTTACAATGGAGAGTTTGATCCTGGCTCAGGATGAACGCTAGCTACAGGCTTA
>ERZ773014.1149-NODE-1149-length-17172-cov-5.085763_pt1 | contig 17172 bp, 4 predicted proteins | sample MGYA00580841_ERZ773014 | MGnify/ENA primary metagenome ERZ773014 (study PRJEB29015, sample SAMEA2737989) | human oral metagenome | biome: human oral; feature: human-associated habitat; material: dental | place: China | collected 2067 ...
ATATAGGAGTGCATAATGCACGTGTGTAACTCGGTTTCCCTTGTTACTACTAAATAATAACATATATAGGCTTATATTTCAAGCCTTAAATTGTATTTTTTGCAAAGATTTTGTATGAGTGGAATGAAAAGTTTATTTTCACCGTGAAGGGGGCAAAGCAGAAATAAACTTTTCACTTTGCAAAGATTTTGTATGAATTAGAAAAGCCCAAAGTCCGAGGCTTTTATGCCAAAGACTTTGGGCTATATAGAAGCTTAATATCTAAGCTTTTATATATTTATTTCTATATTACTGTATCCACACACCGTCGGCATTAACTTTATATCCGTCAGGTGTAGTTGTGTTTACATATAATGAACCGTATGGATGCTTGTTATCTCTGTTTACTGTAAAGTAATACCACTTGCCTCCGATATTTTGCCAGCCGACTACCATAGCTCCGCTACCGTCAAGGTAGTACCACTTGCCGTCTGTATTATCGAAGAACCATCCCTCGAGCATCTCACCGAAGAAACCGTCATGAACTGTTGAGAGGTGATACCACTTACCGCCGTCTACTATCCATCCGCTGTTCATAACACCGTCAGAATTAAAGTTATACCACTTGGTCTTGGTCAAACCTTCAAAGGTGTATGAAAGTCTTGCCCAACCTACTACCTTGCCGCCTGAAGTTAAGTTGAAGTTCCAGATATGTCTCTGGGCATCAACTAACTGCCAGCTTCCGTCAGTTCCGACTCTTATGCTCTTGCCGCTGTTTACGGTCATGGAGCCGCCGCCTGAGCTGCCGCCTGTACCGCCGCCGCCTCCACGGTTTGGAGAGCTGCCGCCTAAGAGTTCAAGAAGTTTTTCTCTAAGCTTGTCATAAGCTGCCTGAAGTTCAGCTGTAGTAGCCTTTCTTGGGCTTGTCTGATTAAGTATTGCATTAGCCTCATCTATAGCAGCCTGTACCGCAGCCTGAGTTACAGGATTGGTTATAGTGCCGAGGATTACTCTTGCTTCCGCTATACCCTTGGTTAAGTAGGTAGCTGCGTTATTTCTGGCTTTCTTGTCATGGTCAAAGTAAATATATACTATGCCGGGACCTGTTACCAAACTACGCTCATCATATGGCTCATACTCCGTCTTTGAAGAAGACAGTCCTCTATAAGTCCATGTAATACCGTTGGCGTCTATATCCGGTAAGTTCTTCTCTCTCTCAACTTCTGCCGCATATCTGTCAGCATAGTCGAAAAGTGAGCGTCCTCTTCTTACGAATATTGATACACTGAAGTTATCTTCCCTTGTACTCTTTACTCTTACATTGTAAGAAGGATGTTCAATATATCCGAAGGTATATACTGCGCCGTTGGTTACATCTGTCTGGAATGAACCTGTGTAAGTAGGCAAAGTCCAGTCAGTCTCGTATTGCCCTGACATTCTTGTAGCATTGGATGCTGATGCCACTGACTCGTAGAGTCTGTACTCACGACTTCCCTGAGTTAAGCTTCCTGTAGTAAATGTAGCCTTCAATGCATCTACACTTCCTGCGTATGGCTCCCATGCCATGCTTACTGTATTCCAAACTTCAACAATAACTCTTGCCTGCCATAAACCTGTGTATGGTATATCATCTTCCTGAGACTGTATAAAGTCTTTGATATCTGAAGGTACATTGGTATCTCTTACTATACGAAGTCTGTATGTACCCGGAACATCTATATCAGGAACTCCGACAGCAATATTATCGCTGGTTGCTGAACCTTCGTAAACTACAGGGTTTGTAGTTGTACCTGTAGGAGGTGTGCTTGAATCCCAAGCCACTCCGGCAGCTGTATAAAGTGCCTGCACGGTTACATCGTTGTTCGGCATCTGGAATGTTATAGAGTTTCCTGCAGCCGGTGCAGGTATACCTGCTACGATAAAGCTTCCTGTAAATAACTTAGTTCCGTTTAATGTAGGAACTGTAATTTCCACTAAAGTTCCCGGTAATATACCGTTAAGATCTGAAGCATTCTTTGTAAGTCCGCCTATCTTTATAACACTTGCGGATACTCCCGCAGGTAACAGTAAGTTAACATTACGAGGAAGTATTACAGGTGTTAAAATTCCTGTATTAACAGGTGTACCGTTAGTGTCAGGAGGCGCTGTAAGAGTATCTCCCGTTCTTCTTGGTACTACTATATATGTTGCATTAGGATCAAGGTCTTCAAATACTACCTTGCCTGAAGTTGGTGAAACATAAGGTGATACTTCATTACCTGCAGCATCTACCAACTTATACTCTGTATCAGGTGATACAGGAGTTACAGTTATAGTTCTTCTTCCGGGGAAGTTAGGATCTTCTCCTACTGCCGGAGGATTAGCTGTAGCAGGTACTATAGTTGTAGCACTACCCGGTGATATGTTTGAAGGATCTGTAGGTAATGGAGATCCTACATTTATACCCGGTGTGTTAGGCTGAACTGTATGTACTATATATGGGTATCCCGGATTGATGCCCGGTCCCTTTATCTTACCTGCAGGTAAGAGTGATGAACCGGCAACCTTAAGTACTACATTGCCGTTTGCATCTGTTACTACATAATCAAGCGCACTGTCTACAGGAGTTGTAGAAGTATTTATATTAACTGACGGCTCTCCGCTTACAGGATCAACCGCACCTCTTACATCAGGTGTATGCAGAGTTCCTGAGGTTGAGCTTACAGCGTATGCTGTATATGTACCGCCGTTAACTACAGTTGATGTAGCTGTCATCTCCTGGTTATTTGAGTCAAACCACTTAATTACCTTTCCTGTAACGGAAGGATCAAGTGAAACATTAGCAATATTGTCAGCTATATCCTGAATATTCCATGTCAATGGTCTTGGATTACCGCCGGCTCTGTTTACGAGCTGTAAAGAGGTACTTATACCGTCATCTTGTATAGCAGTATCTCCGATTGCAAAGTTGATTGTTGACCACTGATCCGGGTCTACAGCAAACTTAGCCTTAAACTTAACTATAGAAGAAGCCATGTTTATAGCTGTAAAAGTAGTTGGCAGTGTTATATCCTGGAAGCCTGCCGGTGTTGAACCGTCATTCTTATCAAGCTGCCATCCTGTAAACTTATATCCGTCATCAGCCTTCGGTGTAGGAAGCTGTGCTGCGGTTAAGCTTACATCATAAGTATTAAGAACAGGGTTCTTGTTCTGCTTTACAAAAGTTACAGCGTGTGCCGGATTTGAACTCGGATCAAAAGGAGCACCGTTAACTTGAAGATCTCCACCGAGATCTGTTGCAAAGTTGGTCTGAACAAGGTTTGCAGCATCAGGTGTATAGGTAACAACTATTTCTGCTGAACCGTTAGGTGCCGCACCTGTATTAACAGTATAGAACTGGTTTGTTGTTGACCAGCCTGTAGTAGGCAGGTTAGAGAAGTTAGCATTGCTATACTGTGTAGCATCCGCTGCTGATAATGCCGGTTCCTGACCTGCATTTGTACTATATCCGTCTATAAAAGGTGCATATACAGTATAGTTCTGTCCTGACGGAGGAGCCGGTGTTACAACCTTGTATACAAGTCTTGAACCTGTGCTTGTACTTGTAACAAGTGCAGGCTGTGTAGCAGTTGAAGCGTTAACATTTGCTGCCATATTACCTGCAGCAGTTACCTTGGCTGCTACCTGATCTGTAAGGTCAAGACCGTTAGTATCCTCATATCTTACAGATAAGGTCATATAGTAATTAGGGTTAGGAACATAGTTATAAGTTACCGTCATACCCTGATTGATCATCTTACCTGTAAGTAAACCGTTTGCCGGATTAGGATCTGTATCTCCGCTAGGTAAAGCCGGAAGTACATTAGCCTGAATCTGATCGGCAGCATTAGGTGCATCATTAGGTCCTAGCAAGCTGCTGTTAGGAGTAAAGGCTGCACCGCTTGCATTGGTTATTACAACCGGGTTTGTAGGAGCAAGACGGTACCTTGATGAAGGTTCTCCGGGTTGAGCCTCTATAAGTGTATGATCGGGCATAACCTTATCAGCAATATTTGCGAGGTTTTCACCTACTGCAAACTCTCTTAAGGTTCTGTCGGTAACAGGAGCACCGTTAAGATTGTGTATAACCTTAATTCCGAACTTCTGTGCCGGGTCAACCGCATACTTGAAGTTGATCTCAACCGGCTTGTTGATCATAGTTCCATTTACCTGATCACCCGTAACCTTAAAGTTGGAACCGGTATCTCCAGGAAATAAATTTACACCGTTGGTTGTATCAATACCTCCAACCTTAGATGTAGTGCTTGCTGCATCAAGTTTAAATCCGGGGATGTTCTTTGCAGCCGCCTGAACAACTCTAAGTACCGGATAGCTTGCCGTTACTGTAGCCGGAGCTGTAGCCGCACCGTTGATTTCAGCCGGAGCTACTGCACCTGCTGTTGCAGGAGCATGTGTTTCCTTATAATTAAATAATGCTCCGTTACTTTCCAGCAATGCTATATACTTGTTATCTCCATAAGGATATACCTGCTCATCCAGGTAATTTACCTTGCTGTTATTGTAAACGCCGGTCTTGTTTCTATACCAACCGCTTATTTTATATCCGTTAAGATCAAAGCTTATTGCATTAAAAGTTGCATGATTACCTGCATTGTTAAATGCACTTCCGTTCCAGAAAGGCATATAGATTGCATCTTCTGTAGGTCCCGGAGTACCAGGAGGTGGTGTAGTAATAGGACTGGCATAAAACGTCCCTGCTGCAGGTGCTCCTTTATTTATTGCTGAACCACCTGTTCCATTTATTGTAATATTCTGTACTGTACCTACTGAAGGGTTCAGTTCTTTAAAATCAAAAGTTATGTTACCTGCAGCATGTGCCGGCGTAGCCGGTGCTGCCATGGTAAAAACCATGGCAGCAGAAAGAATGACTGCAAGCTTCTTTCTAATATTTGTTTTTCTCATTTGCTCTCCTTTTCACTCTAGCGTAACCACTCGCCGTCATGGTTTACATGGTAACCATCAGGAGTAACTTCGCTTACATAAAGTGATCCATAAGGGCGTCCGTCGTTGCCGACACTGAAGTAGTACCATTTCTCGCCTATCATGTGCCAGCCGACATACATCTCACCCACTACAGGGTCAAGATAATACCACTTACCGTTTTGGTTAAGCCATCCGGTCACCATAGTTCCGTTTGACTTGCCGGCTTTTTCTGACATATAGTACCACTTACCGGTTCTCTCATCCTTATACCATCCGGTTACAAGGCTTGATTGATGATCAAATCTGTACCAGTCGGTTACAAGACGGTTTTGATCACTGACATACTGTATCTTAGCCCACTTGTTGTTAAGAGGTAAGCCTCCTTGCAGTACGAATGACCATCTGCCTGTTACAGGGTTTATCTGCCAGTCACCGTCAACTCCGAGAGTGAAGGTTATCTGCGGATTACCAACGAAAGCACTGTTTCTTGTACCAAAACCTCTTCCGCCGGAGCCTGAACCACCGCCGCCACCGCCTACACGGTCGCCTAATTGATTCTTTCTTTGGCTGATAAGTCTGTTCATCTCATCAATAATTGCTCTTAAGGCATTGATTGCATCTCTAAGTTCAGGTTCATTAGCCATTCTTAGAGGATCAACTCCGTTTTCAAGTCTTCCTCTCTTCCTGTCAAGAACATTTTGAGCTGCCTTTATAGCCTCCATAAGTCTTTCAACTTCACCGGCCTTAAGATATGGATCTAAGGCAAGGTCGTTGGCATCTCCTATAAGACCGCCAAGTTCACCTCTTAATGTTGAAACTATCTTTCTGTTAGTCTTATAGTAAGCGTAGATAGGCATAGTCTTTGTAACATCCGCATTAGGATCGAAGATCCAAGCTGTTTCAATATCCTTATCCGTATCCACATTATCTATAGACTTCTTAGACCAGTTCTGATAGGTGTAGGTTACACCGTCAACTCCGTCAAAAGGACTTACCAATGTACCCGGATTAGCTCCGTCCGCATAAGTTGTTACTACATTGTAGTCTGTAGCATAAACACTTGCAGATACATGGTCTTTCTTTCTAACCTTGATCTTTTTGAAGAAGTTTCTGCTTACATCATCAAGATACAGGTGATCCTTTACAGGAGTATTATCTGTAAAGTATAACTTAAATGTCTTGGCATATACCAATACATAAGTATGGTTAATATTGGCATCGAAGCTGAAGAGTCCCGCATTGTCAGCTACAGGCTCAACTATAGCTATCTGTGTTGCTGTAGTAGGTGTTACCGCATTCCATGTTGCATCAGCATTAGGACCGAGATCCCAGATCTCATAGTCAAGCATGTCTACATCCTGACTGTCAAGCTGTACTACAGCCTTCAAGTAAGCATTAGACGGTGATGCATTCTGTACCAGTCTTCCGTTTACATATCTTTCTTCCTTGATATCAAGTGCAAAAGCTGCTGTAAAGGCATCAGGATAATTTGCCCAAAGAGGTGAAGGTGTCTTAACTACATTAACTTCATTAGCATTTGCGCTTCGCTTGTTAAAGACTACTCTATAACGCACATCTGCACCGTTAATATTGATAAGACTCACATCTGTAGGATTACTTAAATCCTGCTCAAGCTGAGCTATTCCGTTAGGATCGAGTGCAAACTCACCGTCAGCACCGCCTCTTGTAGTTTCTTCTACAGGAGCTATTTTCTCACCTGCCGCATTTAATCTAGGAAGATCGTAAACAGCTCTGAATACTACATTGCTCTTGCTTAACTTGCCTGAGTAATCATTAGAAGTTATTCTGCCGGTTACACCCGGTATTCTTCCGTTCATAATTACCCAGTAAAGGAAAGGATGACCGTTACTGTCTGTAGGATCTGCATGTATGGTAAACTCATCATTCTCATGTATTCTGTCATAAGAAGTTGTATTTACAGCCTCTCCTCTTACAGTTCTTACTTCAACATTAGCACCTATTCCGTTAGTTCTTGTCTCTATGGTGTAGTTTATAGCCTCTACCATATCTCCCGGATTAGCTACTACTTGAACACCTGCATGAATATTTCCAAGAGGTGTCTCTGAAGGATTACCCTTCTTTCTTGCAACTACGGTATAGGTTTCGCCTATATCGAGATTGTCAAATATTACTGTTGCAGGGTTGTTACCCTTTGGTGTTACCCATCCGTTGTTAGATCCCGGATACTGTACTACATTACCGTTAGAATCTATAAGTGCGTAGTCTGCATCTGGATCCGCAGGGTTTATTACTATCTGAGCCTTTCCTTCGTTGTTAGGATCCGCTCCGACACCCTTGTTGGTATCTATTGCAGGGATAGTAACAGGCTTTGGTGCTGACAGGTTACTTCCTGCTATAGTACTCTGTGGCTGTCCTACAGTTGCTACTGTATCAGGACCACCTTCTATAACATTGTAAGTTCTGCCCGGTACAAGATCCTTGAACTGAAGTTCATCTCCTGTAGGCGGTCCCGGAAGTACGGCTACTATTACACCGTCCGGATCTGTTACTACATATTTGTTACCCGGCTGAGTTCCATGCACATGGATCTCACCGCTTCCGTCAAATCCGATATGACCTGTAGCAGTAAATGCTCCCGGATTAAGTCCCCAAGTTGCATTTACCTTGCCGAAGTTAGCCTTGTAAGTACCTGCTACTACAGTATCCGTAGCATTTACTATGCTTCCTGTCGGTGAGGTCCAGCTCTTTAACTCATAGTTAGCTATAGGTGTGGTAGGAGGCACTACTATGTTGCTCCATACCTCATCAAAGTGAAGATGCTGAGGACTGCCTCCCGGTACATAGCTACCTACCGGATTTACAGTTCCAAGTGTTGCATCTGATGTAGTAAAGTCTATATCTACCCACTTACTTGGGTCTTCTACAAGCTTTACATATATAGTTTGAGTTCCCGGTGTTGCCGGCATATCAAGCTTCATATTATCAGCCAACGGTATAGTTCCTGCCTGATCTACATACCAGCCTTCTACCATATGATATGGATCCGGAGTTACTGTAGGAAGTACTCCCTCACTTCTCATAGAGCCGAAGGTCTGAGCACTTTGATTACCCGCCGCTGTTCCGTCATTAAGAAGTACCGGTTTAGCTGATGTAGTAGGTGTTATAGTTGCAGTACCTACTGAGTTGCTGGTCAATGCAAAGTTAATATGCTGCCACTTACTCATATCCTTGCTCAGTCTGTAGTCTGCTATAACAGATCCTGATAAAGGCATAGTTCCCGTAAGTTCTCCTGTTGCCGGATTAGCATTAAGGCTTCCTGCCGGAGTTATATTAACAGATGATGAAGAGTCAAAGAGATATCCGTATAATTCTCCGCCTGACGGAATCGGAAGATTAACTGCCGCTCCCGGAGTCTGACCCTGAGTATCTACATATATGCTCTTTGTTATATTATCCTTATCAAGGAATCTTCTTGTTATTACAGATGCTGAGTCTGAGTTATAAATAAACTTAATTGTTACATCCTGGTTAGGCATGTATCCTTGTACCACACCGTTGGCAGCATCAAGGTTTGTAAGTAACGGTGCCTCGAATCCTACTTCATAGTTAGCCGGATTAGCGGTAGCACCTTGTGTTATAACTACATTGCTATAACTGTATCCCGGTATGTTACGCTTAGCAAGATTTATAGACTGTTCAGCCTTTCTTTGAAGTACAGGTACTGTAGCCAGTGTGTTACCGCCGGCATCCTGGTGAAGTACTGTAAGGTTAAACATTCTATTGTTATCTACGGTATACTTATACTGTAAGCTTATACCAAGTGCAGGCATAGCAACCGTATAATGTCCGGTTGTTGGATTTAAGGCTCCCTGTGAGGTCGGAGTTCTGCTTGCTGATGCATACAGATATCCCGGTATATTTACAGGATCCTTAGTTACAGGTGTTGTTACGATATAGTTTTCTGTACTTGTACCGAAAGTAAGCGGTAATGATACATTTGAGTTTCTATGTGCCATAGTAAACGGATATGTACCTGAACCCGGATTCCACTTAGCATAGTATAGTTTAGTTGCCGATGCATGTGGAAGCGGATATGCGGTTAAGGCTGTTCCTCCCGCAACTTCCTCACCTGCGGTGTACTTGCCGTCTCCGTTATTATCTGTAAATGGGAACCAACCGCCAAAGTCAAATCCTGTTCTTGAAACTGTCGGTAATGCTCCGAGTGTAGAAGCTGTAGCACCTGCGTTAACAGGTTCATACTTATCTATAACAGCACCGCCGTTGTTAGGATCGAACTTGTAATTAAGTCCGTCTCTTTGATAGGTAATGGTTATGTTAACATTGCTGTTAGGCATAGTTCCATGTACTTTACCCGGAGTTGCTGAATGCTCATCGTCTACGGTAAGTGCTCCTGCAGGATTAACTACACTTGATTGATATGACCATCCCGTATATGCGGTAAGCGGTTTATCAATAAGTTTACCTGCAGCGGTTCCCGGTGCGTTAACATCTACTATAGTTGATCCCGGGTGCAATGCCGTATTGCCCATAGAATTACCGTTAGTATCTACATAGTATATATTAAGTGCATAAATTCCCGCATGCACATATACGAATCCCGGAGTCTGCGGTATACTGGTACTTGGTGTAACAGTATTGGCAGTAGATCCGCCGGCTACGCTGGTACCGTCTTTATCGGCACTAAAGCTGCTTCCTGAGTAAGGAACTATAGTACTGTGTGCAGTATCATAGTTTACAGCCAGGGTACCCATAGTACTTGTAGTAGGAGACTCGTCTACAGAAACTCCTATGCTTGATGAAGTATCAAGTCCCTTGGTATAGTCAACAAGGATATGATTGTTGGTTCCAAGTCTTACATTGGCTGCCTTGCCGTCTTTGTTAGTATTGCTACTTATATTAACGACATTTCCTATATCCATGGTGTCGCCACCTGCAGAGTTCAATACCTGAACTGCTGAACCGTTGTAAGAAGTATTGTTCTGTATAGTACCGTTTCTCATCTCAAGCTTAGCAGAGCCTGTAATAGATATAGCACTAGCCTTATTCTCATTACCTGCTACAGGGTTGATCTTACCCTTCTCAATCACTGATTTGGCTCTGGTTCTTACCTCACCGTTAGAAGCTGTAATTAAAGCTTCATTAGCAAGTACATTGTTACCGTCGATAACAACATCACCTACGGTAAGTTTACCGCCGGCTGCTACATTAAACAAAGCTCCGGTATTGGCTGAACCTCTTGTAATCTTCTTACTTGGTGCGGTAAAAGGTACAGGTGTAGGTATAGTACCGTTATATATAGGGTTATTTGCAGTACCGCCTGAAACATTAAGTCCTGTAGGTCTTTCAAACTCAGTACTTGTAAGGGTTACATCCATACTTCCCGGTATATTAACGGTTGAATCTATTACCGCATCGTTTTGCAATGCTATATAACCCTTTTGAACACCTGAAGTTGACATAGCATTGATTGCAGCCTGTACACTTGTATACGGTCTTGATATAAATCCGTTACTTGCTCCGGCACTACCATCATAAGAAGGATCTACATAGTAAACTGCCGTTCTCATTCTGATTGCAAATCTTACAGTCTTTGTCTCATTTGCTGCAAGATCAAGATATGCTGAGAAAGCTGCCGCAGAGTCGCCCACATTTGCAAAAGTTTTTTTACCTTGAACAAACACAAATGACTCATGTCTTGCCTGTGTTCCGAAGTTTCTCGGAGTTACACTCCACTGTCCTACCCAGGCTCTCATATGGCTGTTATCTGTGCCCGGTCTTTTGGTTATTCCTACACCAAGACTGGGATCGCCTGCATGGGTAAGAAGTTTAAAGTCGGTAAGCTGATAAGGTGAACCCGGCTCACCGTTATCACCGGAAGAAGCAAACATGGTGATACCTTCATCCGCATCTCCTGCACCTGTTCTGTCTGTAAGTATTATAGGACAGTTGTCTGATAAGTGCATCATGGTATCGGTTTCATTACCTATCCAAAATTCCTGAGCACTTCCAGTTAAGTCATGAACTGTATATTCTATAAATATATACTGCTCATCATCCGATACTTTTACGCTTCTTCTTACTTCTACCTTTCCATCAAGTGTAGTAACATGACCGTTTGGAACACCGGCAGGAAAGTTTTTCAAGTTTGCCTGAGTAGGTGCTGTAGCAGCGGTAGGAGCTGAACCACTCCATGAGATATTCGGTATAACTGAACCCTCAGATCCGAAAGCATACCTGGTATGCCACCAGCAAGAACCGTAACCGGTCTTAACTTCAGTATTATATCCGGCTGTACCGTTAGTTCTTTCAGTCGCGTTTCTTATAGCAGAGATATTGAAAGTACTTCCTACTGTAGCTCCAAATCCACTGTTTGTATCCAAGCTTTCATTTCCAACCACATAAGCGGTACTCTCACCACTGTCATAGGTAGGAATAGTACCCGGTGTTCCCTGAGTATATCTTGTTTGTATATGCTCATTCTGCAGACCCGCAGCATGAGCCGTACTGCCGCCAAATGCCGGCAGTCCTGTTAGTGCCATAGCCGCTGACAGCACTCCTGCCACCAGTTGCTTATAGGCTCTTCCTAATTTTTTTAGTTTCATATATTACACTCCTCTTCTCTATCTGCTAAAAACAACAAAATTGTTATCGTTCTTGTCATCATCACCGTCAGCTGAGGTTATTTTTCTCAAGAACCTGTCGTTACCCTTAAAGGAAGAATCGTATGTCCAGTAAGAACCGTCATTCCTGAACTTAGGTGCATTAGGACTCTCTGAAGCACTTACTCTTGCAAAGAACTTGTTGTCCATTATTATTATCCAAGAGTCCGATCCGTCTTTAAGTACTTTTCTATTGCCTTTAACCACTCTACCCTCTCTGTCTACTACAAGCCATGTGTTGTTGCTGCCTTGAGTAGTATCCTTTACTATTCCGTATCCGAGATCTTCATCTGCATCGAGTCTCAGACCGTTATAGTAGAATTTGTTTCTATGACGCACAAGAGTTGAACCGCTTCCGTAAGCTATTCCACTGGGTTTGAAACCGAATACGGCTCTTCCGTCTGCGATGTCAACATATACCTCTTCTCCTGTCTTCATAGATCCGTCATTTAATTCGTCAGCTCCGAAGAAATACAAGTTTCCTCTGTCTATACCGGGTATAGGACTGTCAGCCGCTGTCTGAAGGAAGTCAGCCTTAGTCCAAGTATCTACTTTGTAAGCTTGAGCAAAGGTTCCGTCATAATACATGATTACAAAACCTGTCTGCATACGACCGAGTCTGTCGAAAGCATACTTTCTGTTATATACTGAGTATATCTTATTCTTAAGTACCTTTCCTTCAGAGTTGGTTCTGAACCAACTGTACTCCTGACTATTGTAATCCTCATCTGACATTGCTTCGTTGGCAACTCTGAAAGCCCAAAAGTCTTTCTTCAGTTGACCGTCTTCCGAGTCTGCCGCATATTTGTACTTTGCGTTGCTTGAGGTAGCGTTTACATTGGCATTGCTTACTGAGAGTCCCGGTATCATAATACCGTTCTCATCAAACACATAATTCTTGCCGTCTATCTCTTTAACCTTTACAGATTCGATATTATTGGTCTTAACCTTTTTACCGTCTGTATCAAAGTACATCCACATCTCACCAAATTCCGAATACTCTTTTTGACCAAGTTGACTGCGGAAGTCAGGTTCAGCCACTTCATAGTACTTATACCACTGTCCGCTATACATAGCTCCGTCCGGTCCGAAGTAATATGTAGCCTCAACAAACTTATTGCTTGTTGTAGGATCTACTGCCTGACCGCTGCTGTTTACAAGTCCGGTAACCATCTTACCGTCTGCGTCAAACAGATACTTCTTATCACCTATTAATCTTGGTGCCGCTTTGTCCGAGGTGCTTTTATATGCTTTTCCACTCTCGCCGAAATAATACCAATTTGTTAAATTGGGATCATCCGCATCAACCAGTCCCTTCCACTGATTGACATACATAGCTCCATCGCTTCCGACATAATAGAGATTGCCGTTATCCGATACAAGGCTGTCTTTAACCATAAGACCGTCTGTTCCGAGATAGTATGACTTTTTGTCTGCCGACATTCTCCACGAGCCGGTTACGAGGCTTCCGTCGTTCTCAACATACTTCCAGCCGCCATCTTCTTCTTTCCACTGACCCGCGAGTGCAGGTAAACTTAAAGAAATTGTAAGCAGCGAAGTCATGAGTCCTATCTTCCAAAACTTAACCTTCATAATACCCCTTTCTTAGTTTGGTAATTGCTTAAAACCCACTTGCTGCAAGAACGATTACATGAATCCATCTTCCATACTTTATCCTCCTTTTTTTCACTCTAATCCAAATTTTAACATCTTATTAAATTAAGATAAAAATAGTGGATTATACCTGTATATTAACATTTAGTAAAAAAAAATTCAATAGCTTATGCGCACTGTTATAATACTGTAATAATTGTTTTAGGAATTATATAAAAATTAAAACTATTTACAGTTTACTTATGGTAGAAAAGTCAAGGTCTTTTACTTTTCACAACACTACCTAAAATATTTAACTATAAATTATTTTATACCTAAAAAACTATTAAAATACAGCTTTCCAACAGAGATAAAGTATGGTTATCGTCCTAAGTATTTGTGCCAATATACACTCCCTTTATCCGGCATACAATCAAAGGGGGTTTAAACATTGATTATATGCACTTACAAATCAAACATACCGACATATTTAGTCTTTTGAGGGCATATAAGACTTGATCAATGTATTATTATAGATGAAAAAGGGTCAGAGTGGCAAAAGTGTGATTTGACAAAAAAATACTTCCGTATGTCCTATTGGTAAGTACCACAAATAGACACGCAACAGCATACTATCGCCTATCCTAAACTTCTGACACTCTAACCCTTCTAACATCTATATCCTATATGTTGATTTAAATATATTGTACTACATTCTTTGAATTTTTGCTTCTATTTTCTTAAGAGTTTTTTATTTTTGTGTAATTTTAAAATCAACATAGTGATTAGCCTTATTTTTATTGTGTATATTGTATTTTTATACGGCTTGTATCTATACTTATTTTGTGTTATTTAAACAAGTGAATCTTAAGAATTTTCTACATCTAATACAAGTAACTTTTCCTATTATCTCTTATAAAGACTGATTTCAGGCACTTTTACTTATTCAAACATCGTAAAAAGCTGCCACACTAAGTACGGCAGCCTTATTAATAAGATAGTTACAGTTTTGCTAAATAAGATATACCTGCATAATATACACCCGAAAGCAAGCTTTTGTTAGGTATATTATACAGGTATATCTATCAGGCTGCTGCCGGAATTCATCTTCGTATGATTTATAAACAGCAATTAAATATTTTCATTTTTTGACGAAGATGAATGACCCGGCTAAAATGTAACACAATCTGTCTTTTATTCTACTTAAGCAAATTCATAACTGTCTTGTATACCAGTTCAGGTGCTACTGTAAATGAATACTTCTTTTCTATTCTCTCGGTGAACTTGTGTGCATCTTTTCCGAAGGCACCTATATCAAGCACCGGTACATCAAGCTCTTGCATATCTTCAAGCGGAAGCTCGTAAAGCTTTCCGAAGCCCGGCATATTTGCCTTAAATGCGGCTATAACCGCAGGATCCTTAGGAGCTGAGCCATAGCTTAAATCTGAAATGTACGGGAAGAACTTTTTGTATACCAGTTTGTAGTCGGACTTTGTGGTATTGACCGCCTCGTCAACCGCATTAAGCAGATTTTTCTCTTTCTCATTCTTTCCTTCTATAAATATATGCGGATAGTATGGAGGGTTGATGTAGGTTATTATTACCGGATTCTTATCCGACCAGAGGTTATGCACAAGCTCCACCACCTTCATAGCCTTATCTCTTTGGTCTATGCTTCTGTCTTCAAGGAGTTCATTGGTCAAGCTTTCTATTCTCTTATCAAGCTCTTCTCCCATCTCCGCCTTTACAAGTTTGTAAAGCTCTTCATAACTTAATACCTTGGTCTTAAAAGGAAGCGGCTTATACGGTCTTTTTGCCAATTTACAAAAGCCTTCGTATCTCTCGTTAAGGTCTCTTAATACATTATCAAAACATTCTTTTGCCGCATCCATCATCTTGGCAAGAACCTGATCCGGAGTGCTTGTATGTGTTGCATAGTTGAAGAAAAGATATGCACACTTTGAAGTCTGTACCGAATACTCAGGTTTTAAGTCTCTTTGTTTTAAGGTTATAGGGGGCAATGTTACCTCGCCGTCCGCCACCTCACAAAACTCCGGATTAAGATTTATTTTTCTTGTAAGCTCCGCTGCAAGCTGGTTGGAGTCAAGCCCCTTAAAGGACTCACCTACATGGGTTTCTTTTCCTACTATATAAAATGTAGGCATAAGCTTTCCGACTGTTCCTACATATACATATTTGTTCTCATCTCCCTCATACTCCGAGGTCATATAGTCTGTATCAAGAAGTGCCAGGTAGTCGTAACCTTCTTCTTTTTTAAGTCTTGCAAGTTCAGGTACCGCACTTAACATACCGCCGGAGTTACCCTCTTCATCACCTACAGCCACATAGATAAGGTTGCCCTCAAATTCTTTTATGTTTTTGGAAATGTCTTCCATTATCGCCATGATGATAGCATCTCCTATCTTCATGTCAAAAAGTCCTCTTCCGAATAAGTAGTCTCCCGACTCAAGATCCGCCTTTACCTCAGGCGGAAGTTCCAAAGACTTGAACTTTTCCATAAGTACCTCGGGCTGTCCGGCAAACTCTTTTAAATCTCCGTAGTCAGCTATACCTACCGTATCAAAATGTCCAAGCAGTATTACTGTTTTTTTACTCGGAGCCTTCTCTCCCTTCAATATTGCAACGACATTCTTCCTATTTAAAAGGGGATCATTCTTAAAGGGTACATACTTTAAATTCTCAGGATGCTTTTTCCAATAATCCATTTCTGAAAATATAGCATGTATTCTTTCGGCAACCGCTACCTCTCCTGCCGTATCCACTACACTTATATGTGATGTAAGGTCAAGGGCTATCTCCTCGACCCTCTTTGATACTTCTGTATTCATACATTCTCCTCTCAAAGCTTATATCAGTTATGTATTAGTTTGTTATATCAAATTTTTTAAGTTTTATTTTTAGATTTTTCTTGCCTTCTTATCTTCCATATCTGCCATATAGTATTTACCCGGAGTATTAAAGAACTCTTTGACCTTCGCAGCCACATCCGGCGCCATCATTATTACGGCTATCATATTAGGTATAATTACAAGTGCAAGGAAGAAGTCGGTAAGTGAATAAAGCACGCTTAAGTCTCCGAATATTCCCGCTCCTGCAAGCACTGCCGCTACGTATACAAACTTCCATATGTTGGCAAACTTCTCTCCAAATAAGAACTCAGCCTGTCTTTGCCCGTAAAATACTATAACTATGATTGTTGATAATACGAAAAGGAATACGCAAATAGTAACTACAACATCTCCTGCAACTCCGAATATAGATCTGAATGCCATAGAAGGTACTGCACCTATATTCTTTGAGTTGATACCTGCCTCCTTCCACATACCTGTTGAAAGTACGCAAAGTGCGGTAATAGTACATACTATAAGTGTGTCCACAGTTACCTCAAACACACCCCAAAGTCCCTGCCTTACAGGGTGGTCGGTATTGGCTGTTGCATGTGCTATAGGAGAGGTTCCCATACCTGCTTCGTTGGAAAAAAGGCCTCGCGCAATACCGTAACGGGCAGCACGTCCTATACCGAATCCCAATGCTCCGCCCCAAACGGATCTCGGATTAAAAGCTCCCTTAAAAATCATAGCGAACATCGCCGGAATGTTGGATGCATTCATAAGAATAACAATAACACCCACTACGATATAAACAAGAGCCATCAACGGAACAACTTTTTCGGTAACGGAAGCGATACGCTTTACACCGCCCATAAAAATGATACCGGCAATAATTGCAAGCCCGATACCGGTTACCCATGTCGGCAGAGAGAATGCGTTTAAGAACGCATCGGAAATTGAGTTTGCTTGAACCATGTTACCCATAAATCCGAGTGCCAAAATAATTGCAACGGAAAAGAACGCCGCAAGGAACTTGGAAAATGTGGTATTCCCCAAACCGCGGGAAATATAATACGCAGGGCCGCCGACGGTTTGTCCCGAATTATCTTTTGTTTTGTATACTT